>JGI24021J15306_10001919_pt1 | contig 21434 bp, 10 predicted proteins | sample Ectturendosymbi1_FD_15306 | JGI IMG/M metagenome (IMG submission 15306)
AACATTAAGACTTGCTGTTTATACGTTATTTGGGAAAGCAAGATCAAATTTGGGCAAAAATTTTTTGCATCCCCAAAAATATGCACTCCCGTACACTTATGTGAGCGTGTATCCTGAATGAAGCATGAAAACCCTTTTGAAGGGCAACATATTATTTTGGTCTTGTTCTTGATAGGAACTTGTTGGTTTCCAACAGTAGTGAAGTGGCAAAAGTTGAAACCAAAAGAACATAAAAACAAGGCATTTCATGTACTGTAATTCGGGTAGAGAGATAGATGTCTGCATATTTACCTTTTGTTTGCAAGAGAGCAATGGTGGACAGATAAAACTGTTAACTAAGCAAAGTATTGTTTAAGAACTGTGAAAGAGCTGCTTCGAAAGCTGAAAACACAAGCAATTGTTGACTGACAAGAAAAAGTTTAGAGTGCATGATTCGAAGAAACATTTTGAGCTGGGTAATTTCTTGGGCCTGCGTTGACATACGGTGATGGACCCTTTCAAATGATATTAAACTTCTGCACTGCGCACAGGAGCCCCTCAGACACCAGCTGCGGAGAGAATATTTTTGCTCAATGTTCTAGAAAACGCTTATTACAACCAAAGGCACAGTCACGGTTACATGGGGTGTGAAGGAAGTTGTGAAGTAAGGATAGGTAGATCTACTTGGAAAAAAACGAAACTACCAATCTATCTACCGAAGAACCACTCGTTTATTTATGAAACAACACTTTTTATGAACCAGCATTTCCCAAAAAGTAATAGATGAGTTCTGCCTGTCCAAGAGGGAATTTTATCCTGTGGTTAGCTCGAAAACTGTCAAAACTATCTTACCATTTGAACCTTCATGGCTATGCGAGTAAAAGTAGAAGAAGTGAGGGATTTCTTGTTGTTGACGATGAAATGCCAGTTTGCTTGAGGTCAAGGAGCCTCGCACAGTGGCATAACCAGCCCAAAAATTTGGGTGGGGGCCAAAATGTTTGATTTTACGCGAATAACATTATTTTGTTTGGAAAAACACCTCTCAAAACACAAAATGACTATATTTTCTAAAAATTTGGGGGGCCATGGCCCTTTTGGCCCCCCCTGGCTGCGCCAATGGCCTCGCATCAAATTAATTTATTCTGAAAAGCAGGAAGAGCCAACACATTAACAGTTAAATTATTGAGCATATTTACTGTATTAACTGCGTGAAATTGTGCCGTGAAAATGTTACGTCTTTGTGGTGTGACGTAACGGGGTTGATAACCACTGGACTCCATACCTAGAGCCTACTGTCACAAGAATGCTCTGTCAACATAGCTTAGTGAAACTTCCGCAGTTCAACCTATTTGGTGTTTGTCGTATCTTACTTCGCCAAAGAAAAAAAACAAGGTGGAAAAAATGCAAAACGTTTGTCAAAAAAGTAAAAATTTATTGAAAAACATATTTTCAAGAAACCAAGACAAAATTTGGCTAAGCTGATATAATTGCTGGTCTCGAGTCTCGATCACCAAACTTCAAGTCTCGTTTCTTTTGACAAGTTCTCAGCATCGAGAATTTGAAGATCATAGTCTCGACTACATCACTGATGCATGGCTTTCAAAATTAGAATAAAAATCGTACGTAATCTTGATGAAAGCGTTTTGGAACACAACTTGAACATAACATATCGTCAATCTTCACAAAAGGCAACAAATAAAGGATAGAAATTGCTCTGTTGGTAAGTGACATGCCAAAGTTGTGTCAAAAATGGTGATTGCTGTCATGTAATCGCATAGAAAGAACGACGAAATTCCTGTTGTCAAGTATTGAAACAAAAAACGGAGAAGAAACCTCGATTTTTAATGGTTCTGTTTTTATTCAAACCATCTTTTTATTGCGAAACATATTCTGAGTTATTCCCGTTTATGTTGAAAGTTCAGGAACGTTAGAATATAACGACCGGTTTTGGCTTGAAGTGAAAAAATCAACGAATTCTTTGTATTGACAAAAGGCTTTACTTCAAAACAACTAAAACCAACATGTTTTCTTCCGCTCTTAATTTTAACCTTTGACCAGCGGCGTTTCTTTTGCCTAATTTGGATAAATGAAGAACTACAAGACTTGCAAGTAAGGGTCGTCAGAAGGATTTTTTCTAGTGGGGGGGCATTAGTGGATTTTACCAGGGGTAGCCATAAGGATTTTTGATTTTTTCAGGGGGAGACCAACAGTGGTGAAACTTCATTTAATCCACTCGAAAATAAGATAATGATTTTTGTGGCTGAAAATTTAACAGGAAAATAACAAATTTCAAAATCCAAGGAAGGTCTTGCTCCTCCTACAACCTCTTTCCGACACCCATGCTTGCAGGCATCGAAGCATAAATGGCACCTCTGATGACAGCAATTGCTTACAGTATGTTCTTCGTTGTTGCAAACAAATTACTGTAGATATGGATTAAAGTTGCCTTCTGAAACGTCTTCTTTTCATCCAGTTTTCTTTAATTCTGTTCTTACTTTTACACTAGATTTTTACTCTTGAGGTTTGTTGGCTGTTAAAATCAAGCAACTCAATGTCTTTTGCAAATATTTCCTGCTCACAATGAGATTGTTCAAACCTGACATGCAATTTAGAAACTCATCATACACATCAACACTATTTCCTGCAATCGCTGGGTTACTTTAAATCGACAGAGAACATTAAAAAAAACAAAAAGTGATTGAAAATAATATAAAACATTACCTAACAGTAACAGTAGGCAGTGACCTGCCCAGCAATAACTTGATCTTTGAGCTCAGAACCCTGCCGCAGACTCAGCTAGCCTGATCATCGTATGCACAAGTCCAGTAGCAATCGCACAACGATGAAACAAACAACCGGCGATAAAGCGCTGCAATCAACGTCCGGTGGTACAGTCACGATCTCCAGAGAGCAGCGCCCATGCGCTGAGCATTGAACAAGCACGAGCAAGACAATCAACTGTCATACTGTGCCCTGGAAACGCCGGAGGTCGGATATCTTGCGATAGCGACGGAATATATTGTGGTTTCAATCTAATCAACATGAAGCGCACGTTGCCGCAGTTTATCAAAGGTGAATTAAGCCGTTTTGAGTGTGCACAACTTGATGTTTTACTGACCGTGGTGGTGCACACATTGGCTATGCCTAGAAGCCCTGCGCCCTGCCCACAAGTTTTTGAATAAGCTTCTTTAACTTGTTTTTCGATCTCCACGAAGGACGGTCGAGAGTGGTTGTTTGTGTCAGAGCAGTGTTAATATATTTTGCCTTTTGCTTCAAGAAATATACCTGCCACGTAAATGCTTATCCAGGACGACCCTCTTGGTTGCGCTCTATGCTCAAGGCAAATCTTGCATGTGTCGGTCGAGTTTTGCAATCAACGGATATGCGAAAATCGAGCGCTGCTGATGCTGTCTCATGTTTTTATCATTTGTTATTCAAAGATATAAGGCCTATATTGTGAGGTGCGCGCAGCAGCGAACCTGCCACGACGTAGCATTATTACTGGTCACTTATAGCAACGCCTGGTGTAAACTGCTTCCACGCTTGCCGTGGAAACAACTTGGCAATGCACAATTTTCGGGTTAAAGGAAATTCCGCTACTTCTTTTGTGTCCATCAACGCAGTTGGAACGATTAACACATGTGGCGTCGAATGATTGACATCCTCAGACACAACATGACATGTGATATCTTCTGTAGACTCTACGAGAATATGTTATAAATCGCTGTTCTATCTAAAAGTCGTTAGTATCATTTTCGGCTCCAAGCTGAAACTCAAGTCATTCAAAGTGGTGAGTTGGTCGGGTAGGAAACGTAAAACCCGAACAACAGAGCTTTGGACTCTCATTGTTTTGCTCGTAAATATTACGCTTTACTATTGTGTGTAGTCGAAGTGTGCAGTTGGTGTTCTCTAATAAGTGTTGACGCTTTATTCGGAAATCTTGATGTTTGCTGATGATATCTGTGTGTTTTGTCCAAGCGTTTGTGGGTTGCAAGGCAGGCCCGTAGCCAACGGGGGGGCATTCGGGGGCAGTTCCACCAAAATTTCTTTTGTTCCCCCCCAAATTTTGTTGCGCCCAGAAAAATTTGTTTTAAACATATAGTAAAAGCAAAAATCTTCAAATCCAGTTAAATATGTACTTTTTTGTTCCTTCTGTACGTCCATGTATGTAGCACAATTATGGTGTAATTTCAGTATGTCATGCATGCAGAGATTGCGTGTGACCTACGATTTTGGGTGCAGGGCTCTACACAACCTGCCGTGGCGAGCGAGTGTTAAAAGTCATCAGGTTCAATGCAACATTCCTACCTTTGAGGGCTTATTGCGATAAAATGTGTACCTGTTTCTTGATTCTGCGTTGTGCAGACAGTGTGTGCTTTTACTATGACTTCGTGTCTGTTTGCAACATCGAAGTACATTAAATTAAAAGTGCATTTGTCCGTGTGTTTTACAAAGTTTGGCTGTGCATGTATTTCCTCAGTTTAATATCTGTTACATTGCAGGAATCATACTGAACATTTGGTCGCGGCTTGGTTGAATCTTGTCTGGTTGTGTGAACTGGTGTCCGCGCCACTTTCCTAGTAGCCGTAAGCAATTTCTGCGCGGAAAACGTGTGGTTGCATAACTGTAGACCACTGGTTCCCAAAGTGGGCGGTGAGAAATTTTAGGGGGGTGGTGAAGCAGAAATGGGCTGTTGGGGGGCGATAGGAGACCCAGTTAATAATTACATTTATGTTGTCTCACTAACTTTGAATGACCAAATGTCATAAAAAACAGTATGATCAACAAACATGTATGCATGTAATTTGTAAAGAAAAACTTAGCGTTTTACTAAACTAAGTTATATAGTGAAATGCACGAAAAATTTGTGTTGATATGTGTGCTAGGCATGGTAAGGGGGCGATAGGAATTTGTCTGTCAGAAAAGGGGGCGGTAGCCAAAAAAAATTGGGAAACACTGCTGTAGACGCATAACCCCTCGCTGTGCGAAAACGTCGTTCCGAACAAGAAACCCGCGCCATCGCGGCTGCACGTGAGCGCTGATTACGCGTTCGTGCAAATCCAAGAGGCCTTGGCCAAGGCCTACTAGATCAACAGGAGCCTTATCTGTTTACCTTGGAGCTCATCTGTTTATCTAGGAGGCCTTGCCTTGGCAAATCGCGCATGCGCAAGCACATGCACATGTCAGCGTTGTGCTCGTGCACGCATCGCACACACTCACATGCACGTCAAATGGTTATGACACTAAATTTATGAACCTGTCACCGTTTCGACAAAAATATTTGTTTAATACGTTGTGTGCCAAGTGCCTTGAAACACGATGCCGCGAAATAATTGAAACAAAAGTGAAAGATACCCAGTGCAGATATTCGTTCCGGCCGTAGCAATACAGACAAATTTTCATTGTCCAGCAATTTTCGAGAAATCTTGAGAACATGCCAAAGATACATGTGCTTTCGACCTCGTGAAAGTCTACGACCGGGTCCCTAGTGACAAACTTTGAGGAAGCAGTACGGTGTTTATAGCCGCCGCCTGTTGTTGGCCATCAAGACACTGTATTCCTGCTCAGAAGTCCGTGTCCGTGGAGTTAAATCACAACAGCTCGCCCAAGGTGTTGGACTCTGGCAAGGGTGTGTGCTGTCGCTGCTCCTCTTCATAGTCCCAGGGTCACCAACATTGGTACCTGTGCGGTATCCAGGTCACTGCACCGACCATGTGAGTCGCCCGCGGACCTGTTCTGAAAATAGCATTAACACGATCAGTGTCTTCACATAGGTGAATATCATTACTTTTATTGATGGTGACGTAATTTAAGATAAACTGAAAAATTTTTCATTTCAGAAGTTTGTGTCAAACTGATAGCATGGCCCGCAACCAGGGGAGAACCGGGCAATTACCGCATCTCCGAGACAGGGTTGGCAGATTGGCCTTTTTTAGGCCAAATTTCAGAAATTTGGCCTCGTTTCAAGTTGGTTGGCCTACAAAATTTTAGTTGGCCTTTTGGCCTTTTTGGGCCTCATCTCAAGTTGGCTGGCCTTAAAAAATCTATTTGGGCTTTTAGCTCTTTTTTGGCCTTTTTTGCCTGATATGAAGGAAAATATTGCTATTCCTTTTTGTAATAAATGCTATATCAGACGTCCGCATTCCGATATTAGTAATATTTGAGAGATGCTAGATTCGAAATTAAGATTTTGCGTAATCACTGGAGATGTGCGCACTTACTGCACTGTGTAGTGCCTGTTGTGTTGTAAGCACTAAACAGTCTCAGCGTTTGCAGGCAGCAGGTCTGGTTTTTCGCAATAGAAATGCGATGATTAAGTCGAAGTAGAAGGACTCTTATGATTTTGATCGTGAGTACAGGAGCGACTTGGAGAGTCTTTCATGCAGAAAGCTTCCGATGGATCAGTATGCAAATTGTGGCACAATTTTACCCAAAGTGTGCAATTTCACAAAACATGAAAAGTCAAGGAATGTCAGTGCTCCAACACAATGGCAAGCAAGATTTAATTTTAATTTTGAAATTTTTTTTACATTCTTATAATTTACATTTTTTTGTGACAAAGGAATGGCAATACCACAAATAAACCAACTGTTTAAAGGCTATTTTCTGGCCTTTAAACAGTTGGTTTGGCCTCATTCTGGCCTATTTTTAGCATTGTTTGGGTTTTTATTGAAATTTTCATTTGGCAACCCTGCTCCGAGATTTTCCAAAACACGTTTAGTTGTTAGGTACAATTAACAACCAGTTACAATCATTTTCATCCCCCTGAAAATAGCACAACAACGAGTTACAATAATTTCCCCACAAAAAAATCAGCTGGTTGCGGCCCTGCTGATAGCTCTTCGCATTAATCGGTACCCATGAAGTAGATTACAGTTTCACAAAGGTTAGTGACTCCGAGGTGAATTAGATAGACAGTTACAGCCGAGCCGACAAGGGTGTTAGTATCGGTAGCTGCAGGATCAACCGTTTGCTTTTTGAGGACGATTTCGCGCTGCTAGTGTCCTCTGAACTGGGTTTTCAACATGCACTTGATCGGTTTTCTGCTGCGTGCGACAAAGCGGGAATGAAAATCACTACGAAAAAGACCGTTTCATGATGTCTCTCCAGAAACTAAAGACGGTGTATTCTTCACGCAAGTGGCAATACACAGCAACAGGTCGAGAAGTTCAAGTAGTTTGGGGTAGTAATCACGAGCGACAGAAGTCGGAACGAGAACATCAACACACGAATTGGTAAAGCAAACACAGTTCTAAGTGAAAATGATCGCTCTGTGCTGACAAAACGGGAGCTTTCAGCAACTGCAAAGCTGTCATTTTTTTAAATCGGTCTTTGTTCCGATCCTCAACTCTGGTCATGAATCTTGGTAGTGACTGAAAGAATACTACACGTCTCTCAGAATAGAGAGATCTTAGCTACGCTGGTCCGGCCACGTGATTAAAATGCCACAGGAAAGGTTGACGAGGCGAGTCTGCTGTTTACTCACCGGTTACTTTAGTTTACTCACCGGTGTAAAAGTGCTAGGCCAGTGAGTGAACAAGTTTCTTTTAAAGGGATGTAGAGTCGGCTATAGATAGAAATGACATGTCTGTAACCTTTCGCAGGACATGAGATGTAAAAGCTGTTTCTAGTAAGGTTCAGGTACCGCCATTGTTGCAACAGCGTCATAATGCGCCCCTCAGGTAGTCACAATGCGGCCCTCGGATCAATTGGAGTTTGAGACCCCTGATCTACACCACAGTTGGCAGACATAATCGTGCACTGGCATGCAATACGCACGAAACAGTGTGTTTTAACTGCTGTAAGGTACCGAGCAAATGTGCTTCTGCTACACAATTAACTTATTTCTCTTACCTCTGGGTGTCAGTGTCATCTTTCAGTTAGGTATGAAGTAATGCATCAAGATATTTGACTTGGTCAGCAAACTTGGCACTTACGCCCACCATTGTTTCACATGATATCCACTTTTAAAACCATGTGTAGAATAATCTCCAAATTTTATGCCTCATGCGCTTATGTTTTCAGGTATAAAAATTATATTCACTTCATTACAAAAGACGTTTCGCATGTTAGAATATGTTCGGACACAGTCAAACAAGACTGTACAGCGGTCATTTGAAAAAGAATTCCACAAAAAAGCAGCAACTACGGCACAAATTTGAAAATGACGCAAAACGTTTTTGTGTAGGATTGAAGAATCAATACGATCGATTAGAATGTATCTTTCTTTTTTTGTTTGTTTTTCTTTCCTGTGCACATCCCATTTTTATGCATAAAATAACAATCCATAGTTTTTTTGCTTTTTTCTTTGTACCTCATCAATTGTTTTTTAGTTTTCATACTGTGTTTAACATTTTTTGGCCACACCAACTTTCCTCAATTAAACTAATTCCACTCCTTTGTGTACATAGGCATTCTCTCTTCATCTGCAATTTTTCTGAACCATGTTCTGTGTTTGTTTGTTTGTTTTTCTAACTGTGCTTATTTTATTTTCAACTGTGTTTTTTCAACGTTTGTCAAAAATAATAAACGGGTTTGGTTGACTAGATGACCCCCATGATGCTTTACTAATCCTATGCGACACCGCGACATTCTTTCTTTACACCGATAATTATTTTGCCATTGTGTTTTCATTTATCTAATTTGCACTGACAAATGGCTACTCTATTTGCATGATGGCTCTTTGTATTGTTCATATGAAACAATAAATCAATTATCCAAATCAATCATTTACAACTTCCACTCGTGTATGAATTCCCTATACCACAAGTTAATTTTCATGAAGAAACCATGTTCTGCTGAACAAAACGCTAAACGTGCATAACTTTGTGCTCTCACAGTTTGCTGTTACTTTGATATATAGATCCAAAATGATAAAAAAATTTTGGAACATCCCGCACTTTGTCGCAATCACCCAACTGACTCGAAAAGGTGCCGCGAACGAAAGCAGGTTGACATCATCCGTACGCAATGGTTTCAAGCCAGCAAATCCCTTGTCACGTGATGTTCCTATCCAGTAGGAACAAGGGACGCTGTCAGAAAGAATTAGGCTTGATAAATCTAACAACTCATCTTGTACTCTCTTTGAAAGACCCATGTTTTCACTATATTTCAGGGAACATACGTTTCAAAATTGACATATTTTCACAGTTCAGAAAACAAGGTATGACTTTACCATGTATGGATTTGAATCGTGACGGAGTGAGTGAAATATTTTCAAGAAATCTCAAGGAACAACAATGGACTAACAATGTCGTTCCGACAGCAAAAAATAGCTATAACTGTTATGAAGCAAGTAATTATAAAGATAAGTTGGGCTTTCTCCACTGATGGATTCGCGGTGCAGCGCTCCTCTCCACCACCTCGGTTGTCTCCAAACAAGCTGAGTTTGCGAAAAATTGGCTCAAAGCAAATGAATCGTGAACGGAAAAAACATGGAAAACTTTTCACTACGTTCAATAGTTTCTTGACTAACTCAAGTTTTTCATTATGATTTCAAGGATTTATTAATCCCAGTCAGTTTATTCCATGACGTGACATTATACCACAGGCCGTATTTCAAGCTGTATGAAAAACACAAAACGTAGCTTTATTAGCGGACTTGGGTCGCAAAATAAAATACGAAGCTGCTGATGAGATGGCGATCAAGTTCCAGGTCGATTTGCATTGATTGGTGGTGCGGATCAAACGAGCGTTTAGCAAATACAGCAGATCATGAGGGAAGGCGTATCCCGCATGGTTTGAATATAAAGATATTAAGTTGATCCGGACAGGCTTTGTTTGGGCCTGATGTTGAATCAGTAGCGATTTACAATCGACTTCAATGATTTAATTTCAGGGTATGTCTCTGCTTTTCGCTAGCACCTACCTTGCGTAGTTGTCAAGCGACCTTTGTGACATATGAACTGTCGTCATGCGCTGTGCACGCATCCGGTTGAACATCAAACGCTTGTCGCGCAGAATTTGGCGCGTCTCTTTCCACAGCTTGCTTATTGATTGACATGCTTTGGATACACAACAGCCAGACTGGCGTTTAGCAAAGCTTGAAACTCCAAATCGAACGTCTTTGGTGGGTTAAACTGTGTAGTATTGAAAATACTGCTTTTAAGTGCTTATGCAATATATACCGTTCACTTGCAGTGGAGTTGGGAAGAGTTTTGACTATGGCGAAGTTACGCCACACTCGACCTCTCTCCATTTCCAATTACAGACGTGACAACGTTGCGGTGTGATGTGACCTGCAGTTTACTCTCTTTACCAAAGGCAGCAAACTCGTTGATGTGAATGGAAGGTACAAGCGGTTACAGCTATCCTGACTGGACTTTTAAAAAGATATCGTGGCGTGTCTGTATCTCCAACGCTCATGATATAAATTTTAAAATGTCATGAAAAGTTTCGAATTTTTTTAAATGGAAGAAAGCTTCACTGGATCCCAGGGCATCAACCAGCTGATATTTTCGGGGGTAAAGTGATTGTAACTTGTTTGCTGTACCTAATAACTAAACATTTTTTAATTTCGGGGGAAATTGCGCAGTCGCAGCCCCTCCCCGGTCGCAGCCCCTCCCCGGTTGCAGACCTGCTGCCTCCCAAACTGTGCTAATTCATCACACTCCAGTATCTGCCACTTCACACTTCGTCAGACGTTCTTTTCAGCTATACATTTGTCACTTCACATCTGGAGGTCTATCTTTTTAACTACAGAGCAGTGAGTATTGAAATTAATTACAGAAAACACATGTCAACTACGTCTTTAACTCCGATCAGACTGCTTTTAACGCGTCACGCGAGGCGTTCGGGCAACGGCATTGCTTCAGTGGAAGTCACGAAACGATTCCACAACCATAGACCAGTCACCTTCATCAGTCGACCAAGATGCGTCAAAACCGATGCAAAATCCAGTAAAGAGCATTTCGCATGCGTCGAAAAATATTTATCGAAGCACTGAACACGGAAAATTTTTATTAGACTGCCCAGTCCTGAAATGACTCACCACTGTGCAGCAACGCTGGTATCTCCGCAGTGTTTGGAAAGAAGTGTAGCTTGTAACTTTGTAAGAACACTTTTAATTTATAAAAAACATTAAAATTGTCCGTAGTGGAAGTCTATCTGCACACACAGTCAAACACTATGGGGCACTTTAACACTTTAAAACACACCGAACGACAATGCAAGCATTCACTCAAACAAGGGTGTGGTTTAAACACACTAGTTACTCAGCAGTGTAAAAGATTGACGATATAGGTTTCACCACCGTACTTGAAAAGCAGCCGATTGCAACGGTTGGTCTTAGTCAGCCGAACCCTTGTCTAGAAAGAGATATTTACAACAGTACTGTTTTAGAAAAATCCTGAACAACTGGCACAAAATGTAGATAAAAGATTTGAAAAATCGTGGATCCGTGGATTCTTAGTTTTGTTTTTCAAATTGACTATTCAGAAACTATGTGTAACCTAAGCCAGTGGTGCACTGGGGTTAAAATTCGTGTGAAAGAATTCTCATTCAGCTTTGACAACGGGAAGCCCTTTCCATCTTTTCCGTGCGTGGGATTGCGTTGTATTTAAAGTAAGATCAGCACAAAAGTATGAGATGCTTGGACGTTCTTACAACGCATTGCAATTAAACTTACAAGTGGCACTGCGAATCATCTGTTACACAATGCAATTATATCATATTCCTCTTCAATGTAATTACTTCCAGATTTTCAGGTTGTAACGAGGTTTCAGAAGTTGGATGCTATTGTTGATTCTGGATATTTTGATTTGAACAAGGTGCGATTGCATGTGAATCTTTAAATGCCCTGAGACTATGGTTCATTGCAAAGTTTCACAGATTTGCTGCCTTGTTCTTAGCCACATGCAGACGCAAGGACTTGTGGCAATTAAATAAATCGTGACAGCGAAACGTGGTATCTTGTGCCCAGATTTTTTGCGAGCTCATGTGCAGTGAAAAAATTTGTCGCAGCCTCTTCGAACACGAGGCCGCATCTTTAACATCAAAATGGTGTCCCATTTATAGAAAACTAAAAATTTAGGTCAGATGGCACTTTACCTTTCGCGGCAGTGTAAGGCTTTTGCTTTCAAAGAGAGATTTTAATCTTATTCAAAGAAATGTCAACCTTATCACTCAAGGTGTACTAACATATCCTGCAAGATGCGACAAAATTGCTTGTTCATCCAGTTTAAGTTGACAGGCAACCTTAAACAAAGTCACTGAGCAAACACTTTATCGTTTGCTTTCGAGAAGCACACCTTCGGTCTCTTGTTTGGGAAAAGATTTGGTGCGGTGCAAAATCTGAATACATGTAGAAACGAAGTGCAGTTTGCTGATCGATTGCAAGGCTCCACTCAATTCTACAGGCTTGATATCCTTACTTTTGTTACATGCGTGCAGCGTTGTCAGATGCAAAGTTATCGTTTAACATTGCTTTGCAACTGTCTACGTCCAGAAATGTACAGTACTACCGGCACCGCTCGACAGGCCTCTCAGCTTTAGGTGGTACCGTGCGATCTTGATATGTTTGCAAACGGATTAAACCGCGAATTCGTAGTAATTGGACATCCAAACAAAGAATTCACCAGCACAGTAAAATACCAGTTTTTACTTCATTTGAAGTAAGTAAATCAAATTTGATATTAGGTTATCCAACTGCCTATGATTCCAATATTTTTGTGTGTTTAACGTTTTGCAAGGACATCCTTGCTGAGTGACCGGGTATCTAAAATGAAACACTCTTATATAGAATAAAATTTAAAGCAAATTTTCCAGAAGCTTTACTTCGATTCGTTGGGTCCTCTGAAGAAGCAAAGAGAAAAAGAACAAGTTGCTTTGTCAATAGTCTTTCGAGTACTGCAACATATGGCATTTCTCTCATTGGGTATGTCTAAGAGGCAAAATACCAATACCCAACAAATGTTTCCATTTTTTGTTTTTTGCCAGAGCGTCAAAACTGAACCTATTTTCGTAAAGTGACCCGATTTCTGAAAAGTTTCGACCGAGTATGATTAGCTTATATTCACAGCTTCAGAATGATCTCTTGGTTTTCTCGATGTCACGTAAACATAACATTTGATCCCAGAACGATCGCATCACGGCTTACGCTTATCATTAGCATAACAGCTCTGCAAATCTTCAGTTGCTGCCAACAGTTGAAAAATCTCTGGTGGGAGGAAGACTTGGAAATAAAGGCAAATTAGAACAACTAAGACGTAAGTGTTACACTCTCGCGTGCGAAAATGTTGCAACAACTTTTACAAACTTGCATCACTGTTTAAATGCGCATATCTGCTCGGTTTATTTCTTGTGGTCAATGTGCTTTATTCGCGTTCTTTGACAAATGACCTTTTTGGAAAGCAATATATACAAAGCTTATTGTCAAAGGCAAGCACTGCTTGCTGCCCTCAGGTTCCACACATTCCAAACATATCTCCACCATATTTATATAACATTTGCTGGTTTAGAAAGCCATTGACGCATGGATACGACTCAAAAAATCCCAAACACAAAAATCAAACCACATTTTGTAATACAAACCTGTTTTTCCAGATTTGAAGATATCAAAATCCGTACTAAGTCGCAAGCAGAAGAAACATACATGTACGGAAATACCAAACAATAAAACTGGGCATCAAAACTACAATAAAGACAAACCAAGTACAAGTAAGCTACATACAAACACCCACACGGTTTTAGGCAGCAGCGTAGTTACTCCATTGATGCACTCCTTGTACTTGTCATACTCGACTTCCCTCACGGCACAAACGTGATTGACTTGACAGACCCGGTCACAATACGCCGTGTTGTACGACACTGAGTTGTACAGAGAAAATTTCTGCAAAACGTTGTTGTTCGGGCAAGCTGCTGTAGACAGGTTGCAGGCAGGGTCGGCATCTTGCAATTGTTTCACAACTTTGTCCACTGAAACACCACTGATTGAATTTACACCAAAGAACTCGGTGGCCGTATATTCCAATGTCCAATTCGCTTTTCCTAACTCGTTAGCTTCTCGCAGGTCCAACATGTACTGCTCGTAATCCTGTTTAAGTATGAAGAGGAGTCATGAAATGCCTTTTTTGCCCGAGGTTGGTGATTCTTAGGGTTAATCGCTTTGTGCAAAACGACAAACAGCTGCAAATCTTACTGAATTTTTACAGTATTTCTTTCAAAAAATCCCGGCAGTGTTTTATTAGTTTGCAGTGTATGTGAACATATGTGGCACGCAAGAGCTCAAAAAGTGTGTTGATATAAATTTATGCTGCTGTACAGAGAGCAGTGATCAGAAACTACATCTCCTGCAATGAATTTCGGTTATGTTGCACCCTCTACAAGACGATGTGCATCAGTTTCTTTTTGGAAAATGCTACATCTGTTATTCGTGTTCTTCGCATATCACAATTGAGGTTGTGTTGCAATTTATACTTCATGCACATTTATGCTGTCCTTGACATTTAAAACTGGTTGTTTAAAAACTGCAATGGAGCTGTAGTAGTCGTCTTAGGCGTAGCCAGAGGGTCACGTCCCTCAAAGTTTCAGCATATCTAGTCCTTTTATATTTTGAGAGGCAATATCCCAAGCACAATACTGTTCCTCGCCTGAAATCAAAAGTTTTGCCTCCCTCAAATCATTTGGCGACTCAAAAATTTTGGGCTGGCTACGCCACTGGGGATCAAACTAAATTGACATATATTTTTACAGAATAATATTCGTTACACATTGGATTTTCTACTTAAATGTTAGCAGAAAATGTTTTTAGAAACGTAAAAGTGGTCTCATACGACTACTTACGGACTCGGCCGCGATTATTGCTTATAAAACGTTCTTGTATGCTTGGGGATCTTATTTTTTTCAGATAATTGTTAATGTGTAGTGACAAGCTACATGTTCCAAATCAAATTGTTTGATAATTATACTCGATATTGAAGTGTATCGATGACTTTACTGTACTAATTCCGACTGCCTCCATATACATCCGGGGTAGAATTTCACCAAATACCAAATTCAGCGGCACACATTTCAGGCTTAAAATTAGAAAACAAACAAAACATCAAAATTAAATATTTACCGTAGGCTCAAGGGAATCTCGGTCGAAATAAAACAACCGAATGCCAGGGTTGTTGGCAGCGTTAACGGCTCCCGGTAGCGTGGTCATCCATGGCGTCACTCCAGGGGCGATCCAAAGGGTTGAAACCTTGAAAAAGCAAAACATGTAAAAAAAAAGCAGCATCACCCTAACAGCACGATGTTGCACAAATACACTGATTACGCTCGTTAAATTTGAAAAAAATGTTTTTTCATGAAAAGGTTTCATTTCACTTCAGAGTTTTTAAGTCAAAAACATGTGCAGTAGAATTTGCAAAAAATACGGTGCGGCAGCAGAAAATTTTTGCTCGTTAAATGAAATTACAGATCTATTCTGCGGGTTAAAAAGCATTCTGATTCCATAACTTTCACCGTGAGAAAAATCTTTTATTCGCTTTTGGTTCAGCTCATGCTTGTGGTTAAATATGTCAAGCGCATTGATTTTTGAGGCAGCCCCGTTTTTCCAACTTACTGGTGATCCATTGCTGTAGAACATGCGGAATGTATCAGTATGATGGTGACCAAAAAACTGCCCGATAATCACATCCTTGAACTCCTTGACGATGTCAACATATTTCTGGTTGTAATTTGGGTAATACCAGTACTTATAATCGACAAGCTCGAAGTAACCGGGAGGAATGTGTCCAACAATGTAAGCCTACATAAGCAAAACGAATGAGAGCAGTATCAAGAACCTCCACCCTTGGGCAAAACGTCCAGTAAATCACACCTTACGACTACCCTTGAAAGTTTGCTTTTGTCAAAGTGTATGAAGCAGGACAATGGACCCTTTGAACACAGCTACACAAACGTCAAAAATTAAACTCTATTTCGGTATGCCAAAGGACGTATACTTAACGCTTTTGTTATAAAAATAGGCATACAGTATACGCCAACGATAAAGGCTTCTACACTTGTGCAAGGTCTAAGTTACTTACATTCCAAGCAACAACCTATGATCAACAATTCATTATTGTGAAAAAAGATACATCGGTAGGTTTTCTTTTGGAAACCGTTTATGAACCTTAAGTTAGCATCTTGTGACGCAATTCCTGTTTGATTCAGTATTTTACTTTTGGTTCAGTTGTCGTAACTTTTTTTGCTGCAAAGTATTACTCCTTAATTTTCTCGAACCAATCATTCGATCCTTTTCCCCTCCTACCCTTGGCTTCGGTCCTGAGCAGGCCCGCAACCAGGGGTGGGCAATCGGGCAATTGCCCCCCGAAATTTTCAAAATCATATTTAGTTGTTAGGTACAACAGGTTACAACCATTTTGTCCCCCTCCCCGAAAATAGTGCAACAACAAGTTACAAACATTTTGCCCCCTCCTAAAATATCAGCTGGTTGCGGCCCTGGGCCTGAGTGCTGACTGGGCAAAGAACCATTTTTGGTCCAATGAGAAATAGGCAAGATGGGTCACCGTTGTATGCATTTCCCGTTGATTACTTCATGAATTGTGCCTCAACACATTAACCAACAAAAAAAGTTCAAGGGCAACGGCTTTTCTGTCTTACCTTTTTGTTTTTCATTTTTGAATCTTGCAACACGGTTCTCAACCACTCAAACTGGGAACCTGGATCGTCTTCTCCATCAACCACTTTGTTGCTTGAGTACCAAACGTTTGTATTCAACACAACCATGTTCAGATCCGGAAAACTACTTACCGTCCCGCTGTAATATCCATCTGCGCGACAGAAGAGTTAAAGTCTAACGCACGGCGGCAAATCTGCCGAAATCATGCCTCAGTCTTAATTGCTTCGTACTGAGCGTCATGTCGATGAAAATCTCAACCAGAAGCAGACGGAGATTTTGTGGAATGGTGGAAGTTTTTGTCCACGCTTTTGGGCGTTGAAATGCTTGTGTTTCATTTGAAAATTGTACGCCGCCTACCGGCTGCACGAACATTTTAATTACAAATTTGAAAATAAATTGATGGTGTAGGCATTGAGACTCAAGAACTTATTCTAATTACTTACATAGGATGATAACATACCTACTTTCATATGACTCTGTCACCAAATAATAATTATTGAAAGGGAAAATAGATTCACCTGCTCTGCTGTACACCTGTTTCTACTGTTGACAGTTGCCTTGATTGCGAACCAAACATTTCCACCAAAATTTGCAACTTTAATTCACCTCTGCTCTAAAACGTATTACAACAAATAAACAGGCTCGTAACTGGGGGCGCAGGGGGGGTTCGCCCCTGAAAAAATTTTCACCCACCCTGGAAAAATGTGTTGGACATAGTTTAAAAAATTTGGGCCCCTCTCAGAAAAATCTTCACCCCGCCTGGTTCTCCCAAGCTGTCTACGGGCGTGAAAATAAATCGTGAATTCCCTGATGAAATGCAGAAACTTTGCAATTTAACGTGCTTCTTAAGCAAACATGGTTTGAAATCTTAAAATCAGTAAATGTCAACTGGGAACGATGTGCTGGTTTGTTTCGAACAACGGACATTTATGTTTATGCAGATATCGTGCTTTTTTGTTATGTTCAGAATTTTTTGTCTCATTATCTGCCTTGCAACGGAGTTTTTGAAAGAGCACGCAGTGCTTCGCTGAAACTGACTATTTCAGCTCATGCAGAACGTGCCCTTATTCAAATCCAAACATCAGCTTCCCTCAGCGTGAATAAATACTTCTAGCGGCAAGTTTCGATTTAAAAAGTCGTCTTTCCAAATCCGTGCAGATCTAAAATACCAAATTGCATGGAAGCTCTGTCGAGCATCAGGTAGTTTCACATCCTCTCACAGGAGCAAGGGGGAAAGCAAACTTACTTTCGCGAAACGTCTGCATTTGTTCAGTGGTGAGCCACTGTTCCCAGAAATTCGCAGTGTTGTTGAGAATATAGCTTGGTCCAGGAGGCATCTGACTTTTAGGATGGTAGTCATGGTTCCCGAGTGCGGGGTATATTAAAGTGTCGGGAAACACTTCCTTGAGGAGATCAGTAATGTTGGAGATGACTTCAAGGACCTTTTCTTTTCCTAAATATATGTTTTCTTCTCCAGTATGTAGAGTGTCGTCTCTGCAAAATTAACAGCAACCACAACAGGTAACTGCAATTTGTGTGTTGTATGCTTTATTCAGCGCTTGCTGAATGTATTTCAAATAAAGCTAAATCGCCCTTAACGACTGATTCCCACGCGGTTAGGATCGTATTGTCGTGTTAAGGTTAGAGTGGCACATTTGAAAAACTGTACAATTTTAGTTAAGAGCCAGCATATGCAGTTTCGGAATTAGGCCAACGACAGAAGCGTGACTCCAAAAAGCTACCACATTTCACAAACTTGCAAAGCTGAGGCACGCAAGCGTGCTGCTACATGTTGACATTTGCACAAAGCATGCAATCCTATCCCTCTAGCACAGTAATACCCTATAGCCAACTACCTCGACCTACATGAAAGCCGAGCCGCAAGGTGCTTATATGGGTTAGTTGCATGTACAAAATTTGAACGCGTGAATATATATCATATTTGAAACCCTCAAGCTACAAATTTATGCGAAATTAACGCTAAAGTCTTCAGAAACATTTATTGTAACATATTCCAGGAATCTAGGGTAAAATCAGCTTGATTCAATTTTGTATGCTCCCACATGCGTCACACGTGAACATTCGGGTCTTGTTCATGATTCTGGGTCAAAATGGACTGCAGGACTAGAGACTGACTTTCGCTATAAAGCGTTATAATACAACTGTCTATGTTGTTAGCATCACTCACCCTGTCCACAACAAAAAATCTGGGTCGCCTTCGATGCTTTTCATGGCGTACACAGAAGAGTTAATAAGTTTCCACGGGGAGTCGCATCTAAACAGTTCAAAAAACGTGTTTTTGGAACGGAAGTAGTTTTGATCACCTTGACTGACTAGCATAGCAAAGAAACAAGAAAACTGAAGTAAAAGATTAAGATCTGTTTTAAAACACTGCAACCGGGGCCAAAAGTTGCACAGTTGTTGTCTAATCCATTTTTCATCTTGTCTCACAAGAAAAAATAAAGCAATACAGCATAAGATGCAATGCGTTTACTATTTCATATTTTCTATTAATTTATATTACTTTGCGTAGAAACATTATGGTTCCAAAAACCGTCGTTCAATCAAGTAATCCGGAAAGCTGTACAGCTGTTCAGCTGCAAGTGTTGGAACGAAAAACCTGATGTGGTGTGGAAAGTCCGACACAATAAAATTAAAAACCCAAGATAAGCGACATTTTAGCGAATGAAGGCGTGACAAAAAATGTCTCTGAACACATGCAGTTGTTTCTTCAATGAGGGCGAAACGAGCCTGGGTAGCTCGTTCACATTGTATAGGTTGCAGAAAATTTATTATCATTATTCTATAATCCATTTTACAGATGCTAAAAAAAGCGAATTTTTGCAGAAAGCTTTGCAACAATCATGACTGGACTTAATTATGACACAAAACAATATATTTATGTGAAAGCGGTCTGGTATACTATAGAGGAGTTCATCTGTCAATGACATCACCTGTAGTCTCCCCACGGTCCAGCAGCAATTGTTTCGGCTTCATAGGAAGATGGGCAGACTTTTGTCTTGTTGGATACAGTGTAGTCGTAGTAGAAGTCAAGATGCAGGTCGCTTAAATGCCAAAACTTGCCCGTGTTTGTTGCTCTGTTAGTTTTTAGACTTTTTGGTTCAGAAAAATGCACAGCGCAGTAAAACAGAAACCAAGAAGTAAAACCCTTCATTGCAAATGGATTTTCTACCTGCTTTACCCTGTGTCTGCGGTGAAATAGGAACAACTGCTTACTTTCAAAAACCATTTTCAGTGTCAAACACTCCATTGAATTGCCTACCTTGACATTGTTTTTCACCATTTAAAGTAAAAAATGATACATTTTTGCAGTCACAATCTTGCTAATTGTTACTTTTGCGGTACGTTTTGAAGCTTCAGTGAATGCATTTAATTGCATAAGACGTAATTTCTAGTTTAAATTGTCGCAGTTGGTGTTGTGCGTTTTTTCACTACAGTTTTGAGCTTGTTTACTTTCTCGGGCCTTGTTTTAACCTTTCGACGTTTCACCTGTTAGCATTGTTAGGCAGTGGCTTATGCACCTGTTAGGCAGTGGCGTATGCTGAAAATTTCCGAGGGTTTGGACAAGTTTCGCCACAATCGCATGACGTCACAACCATGTGACGTTACAAATTAACTTTAGGGAAAGTGCCAAAGGCACGACCATTCTAGGGGTGTCCGGGGACATGCCCTCGGGAAAATTTTGCAAAATTACACCTAAAAATACGCATTTTTGTGCATTCTGGAAGCAAGTTTTACACAATACTGTTTTTACTTTTTTTAATTTTTGGGGTCTGAGGGGGTGACCATGGCACAGTGGCCTCCCCCCTCCGTACGCTAGTGCTTGCAGGTGTAAGGACTGACGATGCGTAGTGTTACGTGAGATTGATTTCCTATTAAAAATGTGCGACTGATCCCTTGCTTGTTTCAACTGTGCTAGAGTAGTTAGGAAAAAGTCAATGCAAAGGCTGCATCACATTCATCAGCACCAATCTTCTTCATGTGATGAAATGTTGCTAGATTTCTAGAATGAATGCAATGATGGAGTGCTAATGCACTGTTGAATAACCCCAACATCTAATCTAAATGGTGGTGATGAGGCAAAACGTTAAGATACCCTAGTCTAAACTCAAGCTTTCGTGTTTTGTGCGTTGACTTCCATTAACAAAATAGGCAAAAGCATTTGACATAAAATGTGACTGGTATCAAGTTGGTTTTATTTCTTTGTTTTCTTTCAAGTATTTCTAATCATAGGAGTGTGAGCAAGCACTTTTTGGGGGTGAAAAGGATATTTTGCCCGAACTTTCCCAAATTTGACCGAAAAACGTTTATGAGACGAACTTTCTCGCAACAAATTTTCTGTAGCTGTTGGTACATTGTATTTTCGTCTACCAGCTTGCTATAGACGTGAATATTGAAAATTTGTTACTTGAAACTTGATTCTTAAACAACCCAACAGACAAAATGTGCGCTATGGGGCCGTCCATAAATGACGTCACACTATTTTGGGCAAAAATCTACCCCCTCCCCGTTGTCACATTTCGTCACAAGTATTTAAACCCCCTTCAAATATAACGTCATAATTTGCAAAACCCCCCCTTACATTTGCAATTACAAATTTCCATCTAGTTTGTGTCTGCCTAGACAAAAATTTCATCTATTTTATAGATTTGATTTGTGAACGTTGTGGCAAGACCAACATTCTATTCGTAAAACGTCGAAAATACTGCACACATTGCTAAGCAAAAAATTAAGCAGCAAATTGTTTTCTACTTTGTTGAAGACCGAAACGAATGAATTACGTTGTGCGAATGCTGGCAATGACTGATTGCGGTTATAGTCCTGT
>JGI24021J15306_10001921_pt1 | contig 21432 bp, 13 predicted proteins | sample Ectturendosymbi1_FD_15306 | JGI IMG/M metagenome (IMG submission 15306)
CACTCTTCCACTCAACTATCGCCGCTCCAGCGAAATCTTCGTCACCAATGCCTAGGTGTCAGGTAATGTTATGATGTGCCGTGGGGGCGTTACTGAGGAACCAACGACACGAGATAAGAGATTTAGCTAGCCGTTAGTATTTACAGTGATGTCATGCAACACCTTTTTTATCAGATTTTGAGCGGAGAGACAATATAAGCCGCGAGCAACCGGAGCCCTAACGCTTGCTAGTCTTCCATTGAATGTCATTTCTTTCTTTTGTTCCACGGACGTTTGCCTGCGATGGCCGAAATGGCCTTATTTGGCGAGAAAGGTGTATAGGACTGGGGCACAATTGCCTACCAAGTAAATGTCTTAAAAAAGTCCTCATTTCAAGACAAAAGACTGCACGGGGCACTTCAGCACATTAGTCTTGACACAGACTTTTCATTTCATCAATCTGCTCACTCCACAGCCACATGTCGTGTTTTTAGGTTAGCTTACCAGTCTACTTAAGACAAAATTTGAAATGAGTTGGGGCTCTTAAAACTAAAAAAAAAGTATTTTCAAATAATAACGAAAATCTAGAAATGTTGACTTTCAATATTTAGTTTTTAATCAGCAAAGTGCCGCCCCCCAAAATGTGCCTCCCGGGGCCCGGGGCCCGCGGCCCCAGAGCCCTCCCCCTTGCTACGCCACAGCATGTAGTGTATTTCCAAATATCGAGTGAATTTTTGGTACGCAGTTTTGATTTCCACACCTGCAAAACTTGTGACTGCATTCTTGCTCATTGGGCGTTCTTGTTTATTGTCGTTCACAGTTTAACCATTGAGTGCAAATATTGTCATAATGTGTTGAGTTACACAAAACTGTCAAACGATTTCAAGTTCAAAATACATTATTAGCAGTCACAAATGTTTTCAATTTGCATTGAGGAAAAAATAAATGCAGCAAGGTCAGACATCTGCTTTCAATTACTCTTTTGTTTTCACCTTACATTTGTCGAATATTAAGTAAGTCAGGCGCTTGAAGAATTTTGCTTCAAACACTATTGATCACTTTCTTTAATACTGAAGCTGCACCAACTCGTACGTTTCTCGCAAAAAAAGTTAAAATAGCTCTTTCTGTAAGTGAAATTTTGCACAACATTGCTCTACAGAGCGGTTGACCATACGCTGAAGTTGTTTTTCTCAGTTCGATTGAAAATCTTGTCCATGTCTTGTTTGTATTTCCTTTGCAGGTGCAAGTTTGACAACAAACGTAACAGTACCATCAGGTGACGCATATCCTGGAGCATGCAATGTAGCCAATCCATTTCCGTTCAACAGTGGATCAAAGCTACATAAGATTCCAAGGTATTGCAGTGTGATCGTTACATGTACTATCGAAAGGCAATCAAAAACTAAAATGAATCATTTCAATGTACGTAACAAACATTTCACTTTCAATTGTGTTCTCTCTGCTCCAATACGATAGTTTCGAACAGCACTACCTGTCACCTCCCATAATCTACGTCAGAACTGTGCTATGGAAGTGGGTAACAAATCGAGATTTGTTAAACGTTTCCAACTTTTTATTGTTGCTGCATTAGGGATAATGAAATTTAACAGGTTGTGCTTTTCAGTAAAACGCACGTGGTGATCACGCGATGTTTATTGTACACCTCAAACTTACAAGGAGAGAAAATATTAACTACAGTAGCAATAGTTTTTTTATTTCAGATATCAAACTATTTTCATACCGGTTGTTTTAGCAATCTTTACGTTGCATCAAATATAAAGGAAGGAAACGAAAATATACAAACAACACATTTTCATCCGTTCTACTCTGGATTTTCAAGGTTTAAAGCAAAATTTCCGCGGATGAAAGTATTTGCAAATTCTGCAGTTTTTGTTCAATATTTTAACTTTTAACTCCAAAAACAATATTTATCGCGTCATATTTGTAGAGTCAGCGCCATTGCGCAATGATAATAGTATCTATATAAAGCATTCGACACTATATACGTCACACCACCCACGTTAATCAGTCACCGGTAACCAGGTGGAGTCTGTAGAAATGTTTGATTTTAATGGAGAAATAGTTTTTCTTAGTTCTCTGGCGGCAAAACGTTTTCGCCATTTTACCATTTCTAATTCATTCATACGATGATTTTTGTCAAGGATAATAATTTGTCCGAACCTCCACAACTGTTCTGTAAAAATACTTTTTTATGAGCAAAACAGCAATACACAATGTTATTAGAATCTAACCCAGAAGGGAAATCCACTAATGCGTTCATGTTTTCGATTCGTTCATTTGTATGTGTTGTGTGTATTTCATGCACACATGTGCCTTTTCATTGTACACCAAATACACAAGAGTCTGATACTGAAATATTGCACATTGTGTTCAACACTGTTTGCGGAACTTTTCATCGCATTGCCATAAATGTAACTGTTTGTCGGCGTCGAACAATAGGTTTACAGAAGTTCCAGGTGTCGACACCAAGTGAACTATTAATTCAATTTTTGCAACATTTAAACAACCGGTGAGTTTAAGATTAATTGCCTCTTCCAATAATGCACTTTTTCTCTCAAAAATATGTTTGGTGGGATTTTGTTTCATTTTTGGCAGCTACAGCAAATGATCATTTTATACCTGGAACCCTCTGTTAAGGTATAAAGTTCAGATTTCAATGGAATAAGTCTCTACTAGCTGACATGACCCAAAGCAACAGCCTAGTACGGTGCACTTGTTCTAGAGCTCATTTCAACCATCGTAGCAAACAATCGCAGGAAAGGATCTACGATGTCACTTCACAGAATTACCAGAAAGTCAATTTCACACTTGCGAGAGCGTCATGTAATATCGTGGCATGTCTAGAGATAGGGTTGTGGTGTTTTACAAACATTCGCGGTACCAGGGAGTTCAACGTTAATTCACCTGCGTAGATGCAACAACAGTGGTAGTTATCTCTTGCAACAACTTCGATGTCGTGACAAATGCAAGCAAACCAGGTTATCACAAGCCAAGCCAGTACGATCACAGCTGAGTTACGCTCACAGCCAGTACACTCACACTACCACTTACTACAAAGGTCACTGCTACTTAAACTCAACCAAACAGTACAACGGCAACCTAACTCTAACACCTCAAACAAAAAACTGAACGTGGTGTTGGGAGCAAAGGAACAAGGTGACGATGCTCCGCTTCCGGCATCAAAGAGAATGCGCTTATCAATTGACACGATTTGAGCGTATGAGTAGGCTAATGAGTAATTGTTCGACCGTAACCCACCGGCCCCAAAATGACGAAGTGAAGAAATAAAGTCATTATCAAATACAATGGGAATGGGTGAGCAATTACGAATCGCGTAGCAGAAATGAGCAGGTAAGTTCACACGACATTTGGGAGGGCAAGCATATACAACTCTTATTAATACGGCACACACTTGAGCGGGCAGCGCATAGAACACTTGCGCATAACGAACACTGGAGCGGGCAATGCATACAAGACTTGCGAATACGAAACTTGAATGGGCAGTGTATACAGCATTTGCGAGTATGATGAAGACAATGGGCAGGGTATGCAAAACTTGCGTATATGAAACTTGAGGGGACAATGTATACAAGTACGACACTCGAGCGGACAGAGTGTACAACACTTGCGAATAGAGCAAACAGATACATGCAATTGGGACTGCACATTAAAGCTTTATCAATTTTCAGGTCACCGACGCTTCACGAAACCTCGTGGAGTAAGTTGCAAATCGCTCAGCTTCAACAGAGAAGGGTGAACCTCAGCAGGAAACATACAGCAGATCATCGTTGTTTCACAAAGGTCCAACGCATAGTTTAATAAAATGCAATTCAGTAAGCGTGTCCAGCAGAAAGTCAATTTAAGGTGAAGAGATCCCACACCCTCGATGAGTAACAAGGACCTAGTTAATGATGAAATCGAATCTTTTTAAACACGATGCAATTACAAACGAAAACAATAAGCAAATATCGCCATCAGTCACTGGCGTACGCCCCGAACGATGGCGTCACATTTAGGGAAAGTCTTTCTAACGACAGCCGTTGTCCAGCTTCAACGTCAGCAGCCTTCATCGACATTAGAACAGTGTCTCCAAGTCGCAGGTTGCCAAAAGGTGTTGGCAATTTATGGCTGTTGCAACAGCGGAAAGCATAGGAAGTGCAAAATCTTTTTCACGGATGATTTCCCATGCTATCGTTCATTCTAGTTTATTTGCTACAAGTTTCGCCAGTATAACTGCAGCGGTAGCTGTACAGATCTCAGACCTGCGTGCTACTTGTGGCTTTTCAAGCACAAAGGAAAAGTGTATTTCAGAACCGCAGACATGACGAAGCTCACAAACGGTTCCATGCCCAAATGCCCTAAGATCACAGAAACAATGAAGCACTTTTACCGATTGTGTAATCCCACCAGCGCTGTTTTCTGATTTCAAGCAGTCATCAACATCAAAATCAGTCTTCACAATCAGCACAGTTTCAGAACTAGGATGAGTTTCAATTTCATCATCTACTTTTCGCAATGCGTAGCTTGCACATGCCGGCGTGATTTCCCTCCAACCAAATGCACAGGCAGAGCCGTATCAATCGCACTCCATACCCCCCAATTAGGGGGGCCCACGCTGTCACAGGGGCCCAAAATTCACTCCCGTCAAAACTTAATTCCCCAAAGAAAGCTTCGACCCCAATATTGAAATATGAAGCACGACATATCAGTGAAGTTGGGGGGCCCTTTGAAAGAAACGTGCATGCTTATACATTACAGTTACTTTGGGCCCCTTTGAAAGCAAGGTATTTACACATTGCAACTGCTGTTGTGGGGCCCCCTTTGAAAGCAAAGTAGCCTACATAAACATTACAGTTGCTGTTGTGCCTCTTTGAAAGGGTAGTGAGCCTACTTCCACATTACATTTGCTATTGCGGGCCTCTTTGAAAGCGTAGGACTTACACATTACAGTTGTTATCGTGGTCCCTTTGAAAGCAAGGTACTTACGCAGTGCATTTGCTGTTGGGCTCCCGTGTAGAGTACCTGCACATTATAGTGGTTGTTGGGGGCTCCTTTGAAAGAGGACTAGCCTACTTACACATTGCAGTTGCTCGTGGGGGGCCCTTTGTAGTTTGAAGGCCGAGTACTGAATTATGATGTGGTTCGGAAAGTATTATAGGCTATGAGAGGATAATGCGTTTTTCACCAATATTTACGCGCGAAATACCTTGAGTGGGGGCCCTGAAAAAGGGGACCCTAGGCAAGTGCCTCCCTTGCCTTCCCTATATATAACCCTGACAATGATCTTATATGAGAATTTATGAAACCGACTGAACACGTTCTGCTTCACCGATATGCATACTTTCTCATCTGATGTGCGCTGTAAACACTGTAATGTAAAGTTATCTTTATATTATTGAACACATTGAAGTTGCTGATAAATTTTTCAATGCAAAAAAAAAAATTTAACGCGATTTTTCATAACTAACCTAGACACCCAGGTCGACTACAAAAAAACAGATTTGGGTGGAAAAAAACTCAGTGTGAGCCCTGGTCACATGCGGCAAAACGCCTACTACAGTAACTTAGTAACTTGAAGTGAACATTTAAATATTTATTGCCGTGTTATTGTTACGCAAAAAGACCAAGAGTACAACAATTCGCTAGCAAGTTTCGCAACCTGCCTTTGCAGGTAAATAATCGGACATGAGCGAACTGCGTACTTGCGCTAAGTGTTTCGGGGAGCTCGCGGTCACGACTTTTCCCTGATGGGCCTCGCGTTCATTTATTAGGCCCTGCCTACATGCCTAGTTGTATACGTCCAGAAGTCAGACTGCTACTTGATCAACATGTTGTGTGTTGTGATTGTGCTATGTATAGCCCAGGTAGTCTTCTCGTATTTTCCACCGGATAGCAGCAAGATACCTTTGGTGCTTAAGACCAAAGTTGCACATTTGCGCAGCCTGCGGTTCAGACAGTCAGATGCGGTTAATTGTATAGTTAGAAGAGTCTACATAGCACTCATTGCTAAGTTGTCAAAAAACAGAGTACAGGTAGTGCAGTTATTAAATTATGGGTGTTAGCCGTTGCGCCCACGTAGGCCTTGGTCTATATTTCTTAACATTTATAGGCGATTTGAGATACAAAATGTTATTAATCTAAACATGTGACATGCACCAGGAGAATTAACAAGTCCAGACATAAGAACCAGTCACCCCCTCAGTTTTTCTCGTTACTTTAGGACCACGCAAATTAAGTCTTTGCATCAAGTTTGTGGTGCAGAGCGATATATTTGAACCTCCGTCAAAGAAAGCAGCAGTGTTAACGAAATGCATTTGGTCATCATTGTACACCCGCACTGGATGCACCACCAATGAGATGGTACTGATCTCCGACTCGCATAGTTGACCTGTGCTCTTGAGGATTGCGGAGCACAGTAGCATCCGATTCAAGGTGGCTAGTTGGTGTTTTCTTGTAGAGGTTTTGAGTTGGTGGCGTTGTGCAACAGGTTATGGTGCCAGTTATTAGAAGTTGCGCATCTCGTATTACTTTCACATTCCGTTGACATTTGATAACGTCCCAAGCAGTTGAAGCAATTTCTTTACTTTTCATCAGGTTCCAACGTTCACGTGTACGTGTAGGTAGCCTGTCTTACAGGCAAGCATGAATATTTTTAAGAGATGGTTTGCTGAGCTTCTTGCAATTCTAAAACGATTTCGTAAGAACCGGCATATCACTGAGTCCAGGAGAAAAACGTTCGGAAGGAATATACAATCATGCTTGAAGTTTTTATTTTGTTGTAACATGATAAACATTTTCAACCAGCCAGTCACGCAGTGATATTTTGTGTTTGTTTTATGCGCATTTGCACAATACATGACACTTTGGAACATGGAACAGTGGTTGAAAGAGATACTCTCATGTCATCTTTAGGAATGAATCGAGACCGATGCTTCGTTGTATGGTGATTGAGGAGAACACAGCCTCACACAAAACTATTTTGAATAGGTATAATAAATTCAAATGTGCTCTTCGATAGAATAGGAAAATCTTCGCCCAATCCACACCTAAATTTGGGAATATCACAGTTGCAACACATGAATGTGGAATAAAGCATTTGCACAAAGCGCATTGAAGATCAATCAATTCATCTTTCAAACGCACTTTGGAAAAACAAGCCCGTGTCCTGATGAAATGCACATGTTGAGTTACACATTTCAAAACTATTTTCAAGTATTCTGGAAACGTTTTAACTCGTCAGCGCATGTCTGTGAAGAACACAAGGAGTAGAAATGATGTGCGATGCCCGTTTGTTCACCAGAGTTTTTAAACCTGACTGCACGGAGCAACGGAGAGGCGCCGTCTCTGCATAACGAGCCATTGCGACTCCACGAGTTTATTTTGTTCATAGATATTATTCATTTCTTCCTGATCATCAGTCACTTCGCTAGTCTTCTCTAGACTTTCGCACATCAAGACCTTTTCTTTTAACTCAGCTGCATGTATACATCGACAGTAAACCAACAAATACATGCAGTTCGACAAGTCAGTTGACACACCTAGCTGAAGGGTGACACTGTCCTATTGTAGTAATTTGAATATATCTGCTACGTCATCTAAAATATCACGAGACACAGTGTTTGGTTTGGTAAAATCGACAAATTATTCTTTGGTTTGGTAAACAATCTTTCTAAAGTCTCTTCTTTTACTCTCTTCCACAAATTAATTCCACTATATACATAGCACATGGGCACAATTAGGTTGGAGACACGGCCGAAGTGTCCCCCTACTCTTTCAGACCGTTGGGGTATAATATGCCATGCCCCACCTACATTTTTCTCTTTTGGTTACGTATTTGTAGAGGTTTCAAAAAGAAAAGTGACGTTTGCTACGTTTTGTGTGAAGAGCTTTTCATGTTAGATGTTACACATAGCCAAGTTGAATTTGAAACAGAGTTTGGTGTGGTATCATTGATTTCGGTATTTTTATATCTTTTAGCTTTAAAATATCATTTTTTAGCATTTTGCAAGTTTCTAGAGACCGCAAAAGATTGAAGCTTCTGTCAGATAGTTGACCCTGTGTGGTATACTGTAAGAAAAGCCAATGTCTTGAAATAGTGAGAGTTTAACAGCTGCATGTGTGAGAGACCACAGTGCAGCCATGAATGTTTTTTTGCAGACACGTAACTAACTTTGCTGTAATGTTGGATTGCCACGTATACAGAAATAGACAACGTAAAAATTCAAAAAATGCAAGTCTGTAATCGTAAAAAAGTTACATTTTCAGGAAAATCTTTTCGAATTTTTTGCTGAAGACAAAAAGCAGCTTTTGAGAAGTGTCAATTAATGACCTATCAATATTGAATTTGTCAGATAATTTGAATGTTGACATTACGTATTGACATGTTTGTGACTTATACTTATAACAGCAGATGCCATTAAATGCATTCACGCTGAATATTTGTCAAAGTTTGGAATGCTGGTCATGTTGCTGAACTATTGCACCGTCTCTAGTAACAAGTTGAGTATATTAATAGTTGTAAATCATCTGCAAGGATAAAACAAAGAGTGACTAGTGTTGCTTTCAAAACACCTCTAAAGACAAGAATGGGAATTTGTATTTATGAAACTTCACTTCTGCATCGACCCGATGACTATATTGGATTCACACCAAGCCCTCCCCCACCATTTCACAACAAAATTGCGCCCATCCCATAGCGATAGATTTGATGAGTCATTACCCAATTGTTTGCGTTGTCTTTTCCTTTGCTCTTGCAAAAGGAAGGCGAAAGGATGCTTCCAATCCCAACGCGTCTTCAGAAACAAATCCAACCAGGCAGAGTCCCTACAACACAAAATCGAGCGCATTCGGTATGCAAAGGCATGTGGTGGTCATTTGCATGTATGGGATGGAATGAAGCAAAATGAGCTTATGAAATTGTCGGCTTTGCGGAACCATCACCAAGCACTTTGGAGCAAAAGAGACATTGAGACTTTTGAACATCATCTCTTGTGATGAAGTCGACCCGAAGTTCATGTAAGATTCTAAATAAGTTATCATCTTCGGCAGATTAACTGACATGTTGAAAAACCTACAATTCTTAACTCATGAATAATTCATTCACTAAAAAGACCTGTCCACTGTGGTGGCTGTGCACTATAGAATGTCCACTGTCCATTCTATAGCATGCTGTGAAAAGAAAGAGAAAAACAGCGCTACAGACTGACCATTTTGAAAACAGTGAAATGTATTGCACAATCGAAGATTTTTCAATTCTGAAACAGTTGCAATCTTCTTTTGCGTGCAAACTCCAAACGAAGTCGTGAACAGAAACAGCATTGCCCGCATGAAGTGCTCAAATGAATCTGGTAGCCTGCATGTGTGAAGATGAACCAAAAAGAGAAACTTATCACTACGCATAACTCTGAATAATAACCCGAGGTGCAACGTCTCCAGTTTGCGTGGTATATCCGCAAACCTATTTCATAGCAATGCTCTATGACGCCTGACGTGGAGCCTCTCACCAATCTACGAACCAGACAATATCTGATGTAGCCTACATTTGTGTTTTTCCCTGTAACTACCGAGGCTAATAATCCAGTATATTACATTTTGTAAAAATTTGTAAAAATTACATTTCTCAGAATTTATGATTCAGTCAATTTACCCTTGGGAAGATGAAATTTTTCACTGGGGGTAAATTTACCCCAGGTTAAGAAACACTGTCTGGCCCAGGGTTCTTAGCCTTTTTTCCACCACGTCCCCCTTCACTAATTTACCTTTGTTTCACACCCCCTTATTTTGAATAGGTTGCAAAATCAAATGCAGTTGTTGGTAAATTTATTCATACTTTTTTATTTTAGGTTTTGTAATAGATACGAAATCCATACAGTACAAACACAGAGTCTTGACAATGCAGATTGATAAAAACAGACATAACAGAACGATTAATGGTGAGTTTGGAGATAGAGCAACAATATTACAGACACTTTCTTAACACTATTGTTCGCTAACCCGTAACACTTGGTAAAACACTACATCCAGAATAGGACACTGATTCCAGCCCTGATCAAGGCCACGTAAAATACGAAAGTACTGTGGCATGCACACGCCCTCAAGCAAACAATAACGTCCGAGCACTCAGTCGCAAAGTAAAATGCGGTTGTAGTGTTCAAAGTACAGTATAAGGATGAATTTGAACAATCTGACTGCATCAGAACGTGTAACCATACGTTGTTAGACTTTCTGCATCGTTCAAGAAAGAGGTACACATTTCTTAACTGTAAAGCCTCAAAGACATAAGAATGTTGCATTGAACCTAATGACTACTAACACTCGCTCGCCACGGCTTGTTTTTCAGCGGCTCGTACCCAAAGTTATAGACCACTGATTACTTGACAATTTTTGGCCAATATTTAGTGCAACATTGATTTGCAGCATTAGATGAAAACGCTTTCTTTTGTGACATCGCGCACGATTTGCCTATGCTCACAGATGCGTAGGCTCCCTCTCTAGTCCGCATGCTTCAATGCGCTGCAGTTGCTTATTTTAGAGTTATGCGAACTTTTGTAAATTCTTTGTTTGCTTTATTCACTCTGCATAGCTTTGCAACGGCACACTTTCGCAGAGTGAGTGCAGATTACTCCTAATAATAATATATCGGACAAAATCGCTAACCGCGTTTTTGCATAAAATTCCAGAATCTCAAACCAAAACCATACATGCGTGAAAAACATAGTACGGTTAATTGAATAAATTATATATTCCAATACAAATGTTATTTTTATTTGTAGGCTAAACACTTCCTCTGCGACCCTTAGTGTGAATGAAAGACACGGTTCCGAGATTAGGCAAATGAGTGTCGCCACTGGTATGGGCAGAAAGCAAAGTGTCTATCTATTTATGGCCAAGAAGTCAACATTGTATGGTGGCCTGTAGTTGCCATGCCGCCAGTAAAAACTTAATCTCACATTGTACAAGAGTTTGGCTCAAGTGTAGTTGAATCGTCATAAATATACAGTACATCATCGCATTACAGAACACGGCGGGAGTACTGTAGAAGGCTAGTACCATGTAGGTGTACGGCCACTTTGCAGAAAACCCGTTTGGAAGGGACACATTCCCGTTCAAAACTTTCCATGTTGCAGAGCATGTAAGGGCTCGCGCCCCCTGGAAATTTCTTGACGCTCCTTTCTTGACGGAAATTTCTTGAAACGGCTAGATCAGAACCACTGGTCTAGCAGTTTAACGCTGTGACTACTACGCAGATTTTCTTAGGTAACAGCTGAAATATTCGTGCGGTTCGCGCTCTGTGCCTACGCGACTAATTTTGTTGTGCTGTCGGAATCCCTTGAAACCACTTTTGGAATTCGTCGCCAGCGCTGTTAATTCTGAAGAGCTCCTCTGAAACGTCAGGTTTCTCATCGTGGAACTTGGTTACCGCCTTCCCTGCTCTGTATTATCGTTCAACCGCCGTTCTGCTACGGTTTTCCACGTATCGTTGGCCTGTCTTTCCCGACTAATACACCCAATTCTTCCCATTTCGCATGTTGTTTTGTATACTTTGCGTCTGTCCCCTGCAGGTCGTCACCTGAGTCAGCTTTTGCTCATTTTTCGCCGCCATGCGCTGCGTGGTTCTCGCTTTGTCTAATCTTTTCTTATATTCGTTTTTTTGATTGCTTTTTCGGATGATATTGACTTTGGTCTGTGATCAATGCTTTCCTTGTGTCGTGTCAGGTTTCCGTGACCTATCCACGTACGTTTTCGCCAGACGGTACGCGCTCCTGTAGCGGCTACAGGCTTTCTTTCCGCAGTGTGATTTTCGTAAGTGCAGCGCAGATTGATCGATCGAACGCACCTCATGCGCGATGGTGCGATACGCCTTTTGAAACGCGAGACTCGACACGCGCGATAAAGGGTGAAAGCTGCTATTATTGTTTGCACCAGCATTGGTTTGGACGCGTCTCGAGTTTTCGTTTGATATGTTCACATCTTCCTTTCGAAATGTCTTTGAGTTTGTCTTTGGAGTAAGATAAAGTCAGCCAAAATAAAGAAGCTTGATTACGTGAAACGCAGCCACGCTGTGCCGTGAGATTCTAACTNCTATACTGCAGCTGTTACCAAAACGCAGCCTCGCACAAGGTTCCCGACCAATCTCGTCGCTACAATGGTTCCCAGACCGGGAATCNGCCCCAACAGTCGAAAATTTGTTTTCTGCAAAGATCGTTGGTTGCAATTTTATACGAACGACATACAAGACCGAAACGTCGACCTACCTATCGACATTAAATGCAAGCTTTTTGCATTGAAATCGCGCTGCACGCTGCTCTGTTCAATTTAAAATTAACTTTCCGTAACACGTATAGCGGTGAGTTTTCCATCATTTTCGTTTCCTCTTANAGTACACACTTTTANATACACGGCATACTGGACCGAAACACGACCTAATAGACCGAAAAGTCGACCTACCTACATGGTCAATAAACGGAAGAATTTTGGCCTGAAACCACCCTGCACGCCTCACATGAATTTAAAATGAATAACCTTCCGGGAAACACATAGCGGTGAGTGTTATATCAATTTTTTGTCTGTTGTAGTAAATTCGTTTGCAAAGATCGCGGGTTACACTTTCATATCAACGACATATGTTACCGTAGCATCCACCTGCCTATCGACAGTAAATGCAAGAATTTTGCATTGAAATCACGCTGCGCGCTGCTCGATTCAATTTAAAATCTTCCGGGAAACATATAACGGTTAGTTTTACATCATTTTCTTTGTCTATTATAGTAGAGTGGTTTTCTGCAAAGATCGCGGGTTACACTTTTGCATGAACGACACAAGAGATTGAAACGTCGATCTACCTATGGACAGTAACCGCAAGAATTTTGCATTGAAATCACCNTGCACGCTGAGGAAACGTATGGCGGTGAGTTTATTTCATTTTTTTATCAGATATGGTTCTTTCAGTTTTTCAAATTTATGCGATGGCGTTTTTCGTATATTTTCATGCATTTTTGCCAAACTGTGTATTTAATTCTTTTAGCTGTTAAGGTTTGCTTCATCAGCAGCCAGGGCCAGTCTTGGCTAGTGGGAGGCCCGATGGGAAGCACTTTTGCGGGGCCCAACTTAGTGGTGTGTGCAGAAATTTTTGCAGAGAGCCATCAAGTCATAATCATAATCGTAGAAACTATGATTGATGTCAAAGAGCGAGGCCCGAAAAGGGTGTCTGGGAGCATGCCCTTCAGTTTTATCTCTTCAACAAAGACTTTACATGTCCGTACCATTGATATTTCCGTAACACCCTGCAATAAATCCTTGATCACCATTCAATAAATCCTTGATCTGCAACACTCAATCATTCCCGTCGCCACGGGGACTTTGGTTGACTTATCCCCAAACAAAGTTCCAAGCTCCCCAATTGTAATATGAAAAAATAATAGCCGTGGAGTTCTTATTAAATTTTAAGAATTTCAAGCCCTCCTGCACAAACGTAAAGGCGTCTATCGAAGAATTTCTGGCAACGGTTCTGCACTCAATACTGCCTGTCTGAGCATAGGTACCTACCGCGGGGGTACGACAGGTCAATTGGCCATGTGTTGAATGAAATTAGCAACACTGCTTGATATAATCAGCCAGCAAAAACGGTGTAATTGCTTAGCAACGACAACAGGACATCATACAAAACTGCAGTGCAACATTGTATTATAATGCTGCACAATAATGGCAAAGCAAAATGAAACGGACAGTTAGGCTGCGGGGTCAAGAGCCCGAGCCCAAGCAATTCTGGATGATTGCAGCTGGAGCCGAAGAAAAAAGTTTTTACATGATGGAGCCGAAAGCGGACCCTGAAACTCAGGTTCCGGTAACAAAGACCAAGTTTGTGCGGCAAGCGAGTTGATTTATTGTGGGATGAACATGGTTTGCCATATGTGCATATACTGTTATTATCCTCGTTTGCATGAGCGTCGGAAGGGGTTTGCAGGTGGCTTTAGACCTTCTGGATTTTGAATTTGAAAAATATGTTTCTCTTAGTTTCGAGTTGGTAAAATAAAATTTACCCACTGTTGCCCCCCAGTACCGTCGTCACGGGGGGCTTAGCCCCGCAAAACAAAGCTCCAAATCCCCCAAATTGAAACGTGAAACACTATAAATAAGTGGAGTTTTGGTTAATTTTGTAATCTCAAGCCCCCCAAATAAACGCAAAGCCCCCTATTGAGAGCGACGGTTCTGTTGCCCCCACTGGAAAAATTCACTATTGCCCCCCTGGAATAAATCCTTCCAAAGCCCAAGCTCATTTGTTTCTAGATCAGGGTTTCTCAAACTTTTTGCACATGTCTCACTATCCATCAAATAGGCTATATCATGTTGCGACACCTCATCTATGCAAGTGTAACAATAAATTGTACAAATAAGACAATGTTTTTCAGTTTTCACTGGACTAAATCCTTTGAGCCGGAGCTCGAGTCAAAAATTTAAGTACCTGCAGTCAGAGCCTGAAATTTCAGTTGCGGCTCACCAGCCCCGCTTTAAACTATTGCAGTTTTCGATACAAAAATGCATTTGCTGAGAGAAACTTATTTTCGTGCTTTAGCATTAGCAATGTCCTTCAGAGTATTGTCCAAGTTTAAGCCTCTGCTAATTTCCTATTGAGTGGACATAATCGCCAAACGTATCAGGCGCACTTGCTAAATTGATGACCGTACATAGGCTTAAATGAGTTTCACTTTAGAAAACTCCTTTCTCTGGCTGCCACAGTCACTGGGATGGTCATTTGCAAATACAGAGGGCAATAATCAAATTAGGGAAAGAGGTTGTCTCATCAGATCCCTACGAGGGAAAATGCAGAACACTTAAATGCAGGGTTGCGGCGTTGGGTGTAAAATGTCCGACTCCGCCCTTTCCAAATTTTCCGATTCCGACTCCTCAACATAACGTGAATGAAGTTCGGTTGTAAAAGTTTTGTAGCAACTAGCAATTAATGGAAATTGCGATACACAGCAAGGAGTCTGTTTTACTCAAAGTTTCAAAAGAAATTTACCATTTCAGCAGGAATTCTCAACTTACCAGTGATGTGAAAAATGATTCAACTGGACTTCCGCAGTCGGAGTCGGACAAAAAATCCGACTCCGACACCTACTCCTAGTGTTGCTAGGAATTCGACTCCACCCAAAAACCTCCGACTCCTTGGGACTCCGACACCGACTCCGCAACCCTGATTAAAAAAGGACTAAGCAGCACGCATTTGAAATTACAAACTCACCGTAACTTTCCCAAGACAAGTGGAAGTAACTGTTAAAAGAGCAATGACCTGCTAAGTATAAAACAAAAAATAGCTGCAAACTTAAATCCTCTTTGGCTTGACTAGCCGCCACTGAAAAGCCTAGACCACACATTACAAGACAGTGACCACTCTTGCAATTCCAGAACGAAAAATGAATGAAGATGCAAAAGCGCTCAGACCACTTTGGTTTTCGTTGGCAACTGTCCCTACGCCAAAAAACTGCGGGCCCCGCGGGCCTGCGTTGGCACTACACACTCAGTATCAACAGAACGTGCAAGTTTGTGATGGTTAGTCGGCGTAGCGCGAGGCCCGATTGGAAGCAATTGGTCCAATCGGCTAAAGACCGGCCTTGTCAGCAGAAATGGAGGCAAATCGTCACATGCACTTTGCTGCAAAGCAATAGGAATTGTTGCGACTGCAGTTACTTTGATCGATAGCTTTGTTGGAGCAGTGCGTAAATTGTCGGACGAAAGAAGTACTAACCCATTATGGAAAAAGCATGATATCGTCGTGTCGTTAAATAGCGAAAATTGCACGAAAGTGGCAAAACTTGCGAAAGATTTCGATATCTAAGGAATGACGATGACTACAACTTTGAAAAATAAAGAAAAAATAATTTCTCACTTTTTCTCATAAGAATATACGCAAAATCACGTTACACTCAGCGGCAATCTTATTCAATGAACATTTTTAACCCTTTCCAAGTTTTAGCATTGAAGTAAAAAGCCATTTTTTCGAACGATTTATTGTATTTCGGCTTTAAGGACGTTTTTTTCTTTGGTCACCTGAAGTGACGTTATAGGGAGATTCTACTGTATTTAGATTGTTTCTGTTGCGCTGCAGAAACCGCGTTTGACGATCAATCGCTGTTGACGTTTGCTGCTTGCATTGCGACAACAAAGGTTTCCCTAACAATTTTCTGTTCCGTATGCAAAGTACTGCAGGGAAAACAAGGCTACAATTCCGTTTCTGCTTGGAATTTGTCACGATAGGCGGAAGGTCGTGGGGTACACGTTTGAGACGTCTGTGAGTGCTAGCTCGCCCACAGCTCTCCAATAGGGCTGGCCCCACAAGATCTTCTGCTCTAAAGAAACAAACAGCTGGATGCATAAGAACGCATAAGAACCTGCTTTTCTTGTTAGAACCATAGATTTTGCTTTTTCTGCGGCCAGAAGATTGAATTTTTTCTGCGGCATGTTCTATAGCCAACTTTCGCTGCTGTTGCTTGGTTTGTGTTTTGTCCTGTACGAATTCTCCGATTTTTAGACGCACAGCCAGCAAATAGGGTATATCAAACCTTAGATTGAAGATGCATTTGGCAAATTTCCTCAGTACACCCAACAAACGCCTCTATCGCCGCAACCAGTTAATAAATGCCGATTGTACCTGTTCATAAAAATTTGCATTTTTCCTATTTTGCTGACAAGTACGTTTGCGTCACGCAGACTAAGCCTCGCATTGGCGTTGCAGGGCTGGGTGCCAAAACCGAAATCATGATGCCAAGGAACATTTGCGTGTTTTACCAGTCCTACGTTTTCACTAAGCGGTTTTTCGCCCGTAACCTCAGCATAAGCACATGTTGCTCATCGAATGCTAACAGTGATGGTGTCATTAGTGCTCTGTTATTTATGAAAGTAGTGTCGCAAGTATTGCAGGCGCATGGTGACGCGCCAAGGTGCACTCGTGCCACTCTCAGCAGTCTATGTTTTAGGTTGACAATCTCAAATACGCCGCCTCAAACATAAAGGCAATGTGTTTGCAGCAGAGAATATGGGATTGCTTCAAATAAAGTAATGGTGCAGAGAATTCTGAACCCGTTAGCGAGAGATAGCGGAATACTACTTTCCACTCAAATAATCACTGCTGCAGATCTCAGTTGCGGTTAATTGAGCAGAGAAAAATGTTACATGAAAATTCACATCGTTGAAGTATAGCCTACAAATTGATTATAATTAATGCATCAACTAAACTTACTGTATATAATTAATTCCATGCTGACGAACACTTACAATTGTGGGAATGCAGTGCACAGTGCGAAACCCCGTTAAAAGCGTTAAAAGAAAAAGCAATGTGCAGTATTTCAGTACCAGACTGTGTGTACGTTTTCACAATTGGAAGGCGTATATTTGCAAGCAATACCAACGGAACATACAAATGCACAAATCGACGTGTACACAAAATAACGGAATTCCTTTCTGGTTTAGACTCCAAAAAGTCTGTATAGTTGTGCTTTGCTCATCGATCAAAATATTCTTATTTAATGTTCATTTGTAAAAGTTGGTGCAAATGAGTATACTTTAAAAAAATATTGGAGATACATCTGAAAATCAATAAAAAGCGACAAATGTTGCAATCACGGAAAGAGGAGAAACGGTTTCTCGATCAAAATTAAAAGTCTAGCAAGGCTCCTGCTGGTTACGCACGATTGATTACACAAAAATATGTACAATTATATGTGCGCTTCTATAATTCCACGATGACGTTTTCTTGTTTTATATAATTGCAAGATACACGTCGTTGTGAAAGCTAAAACAACAAATATTTGACTCAGAATACAAAGCGTAAAATGTTTTCGTCCATAAAAACTTCGTTTAATTTAAAAAAAAAAAACAGAATGGTATCGATGAAACATGTTGTTTGTTTATTTTCGTTCGCTTTCTTCATATTGGATTTAACGCGAAGATTGCCAAAACCATTGGAATCAAGAGTGACGGAAATCTGAAATTTCAAAGCAAGAAATGCTGTAGCAAATCATATTTGGTGTTTTTGTAAGGTTAACGTGATGAAAGCATCATCAGATAACCACTTGCGTTTTTCGGAGAAACACAACCTTTGGCGTTTTATTAATATTACTCTGGAAAACTGAAGGAACAGAAACGTTGAACAAGTTGCAGTGTGATTCCACTGACAAAGCGTATTTTTGACATGCAAAATGAGATGTCGTATTGGGAATAAAGGGAACACATTTGAAAGTAAAATGTCTGAGACAACATTTGAAAAGTTCCTTTATGTTGCTGATTAGCTTTCATTTTTTAATGCTACACGTAAAGATTCCATTGCGATACCTTGCAATCTCATGTAGTTTTGAGCCACTGTTGAACGGAAACGGTTTAGCTGTGTCACACGCTCCAGGATATGCATCACCTGATGGTACTGTAACATTGCTTGTCAAACTTTCACCTGTAAAGGAAATACAAGTAGGATAATACTTCCAGAAGATTTGTTCGAACTGGGACAAACAACTTCCACCTTTAGTCATTCATTCTGTAGAGTTATTGCTGTGGAAGGTTTCATTTCAAGCAATAACTTTTTTCAAATTCTCAGCGAGAAACGTATCAATTTGTGCAGTTTCAATATATGCCAAGCAATGAATAAAGGTCGAAGCAAAATTCATTGAAAGACTGAACTACCTTAGTCTTCAACAAATCACAGGTTTAAGTGCAAAAGAAAAAACAAACCAAGAGTGATTGAAACAAGATGTTTGACTTTGCTTTCTTTAATTTCAATTTTTAATTATGTGAATATCAAGCTTCCATGATTACTAAAGCTTTTTGAAGCTGATGATCTTTTTATGGTTGTGCATTATTCAGCTATTTTTTCAACCACTGGTTAACAGTGGAGGACAACAAACAGGAAAGCCTAATGCACAAAGATGCAACCAAGGCTCTGTAGGCTTCGAAGACAACATATACCTCTGAAAAAACAGTTATTCACTCTGCGCTTCGTTGCGCTGGCTTGATGTCACTTGCTCTCTCATGCTGTACACTCATACGTATTACATAGGGAGCAGATTTCACGTCTTGGAGGCTCTCATTTCAATCTGTTGCATACCAATCCAAACGTTCCTCAAGTTTAGTGCATTATTCATTTTGATGTGCATTAACAGCATTGATTCAAACAAAAACTCTTCTTATTAGTTATTTGCGCACGATTCTACATTAATATGTTTTTTGCAAAGTCCAGATAGTTTTTCTGAAATTAAATCTGAAGATTAGAATCAATTGTAGTTTGGTCTGATTTGTTCAGTATTACTTACAAACCTGTGTCGCTGCAAATACTCAACGCTTTAAATCAGAGGTTTTCAACCTGGGGTCGCGACCTCTAAAGGGGTCGTGATCCATGTTGGAGGGGTCGCGACGTTACGTGTACACAGCTGTATTGCATTTGCTTTATTCGAATCTTACATGGAGGTCGTTGGGTTACAGTTGGTTGCTATAATGGATCGCGGTACAAAATGTTGAAATCCACTGCTTTCAGTACTTAATTTCTTACTTTTTCAACCAATCCAGCTCTTCGCCCTCCATTTGGGTTTGCTACAAAGTGCCCTATATTAACTAAAGCTGTTTCCTACAAATACCTGGGATTGGCCTTCGTGGCATTCTGTCCTGGCTTTTGCACGTCTCCACGCGATGTAATCACAGAGCAATGTCAATCAGCAATACTTTGAGCAAAACTAAATCGTCCTATGCAGGCATTCACTTCTAACGTTTCACCGTGCAGATGCTTTGTACATCCTTGACTTTGCAGATGTTGTTTATGATGACTGGTCTGTTGCCGACAACACTTTTATCAAATGCGTTCAAGCTGCGTTTGCAAAGAATATTAATGACTACACCAGGACCACATCACATGAGGAAATTGTGAGTGATTGAGGTCTTGCGCTACTGCATCTCCGTAATTAGTTTTGCATTCTCTTTGAACGTCCGTTATGCACTTGCAGCCTGCCCTTCTTTCATTTCTTACCTTGCTCCAAAAATATTCCTGGGGCTTTTACATCAATGCTATCTCCACACTAAATAATGTCGCTTCACATCTCATTTTTTGTTAAGGTTCCAAACTTTGGAATGGATTGCCCCTTCTTGTATTCTCGAAAACTTCGTTGTTATATATCTGGCTTTTCTGTAGTCACTCTAGCAACGCTGCCATTTACTCACTTGTATTCCCCACACAAATGCAATGTTGTGTATCTTTTGTTCCAGGTATCTGCATCGCTTTGAACTACTGAGGCAAGCACAAGGGGAAGATGGCAATTCGGGACATTAAAGAAACAGGAAAGCAACCAACAGCAATAGAGCATTCTCGACGAGATCACTTTTCTGATACTAGGTTGCACTCTCATTATATAGGGATGAGTGAATTACGATAATTCGCTTGTGGTGACTAACACAGTGACTTGTTACTTAGGGGCACCATCTACCGGTGACCATTTCTTTGCATGTGGCGCCATCTCCAGGCTGTCACACTTTCGTTTCGGTCACAGTAAATCCAGTACAGACGGCCGCTACAAACGAATGTGGTAGCTTTATTCGAGTTGAGCTGTTACGTAATATATTCTTTGAATGCCTGTACACCTCATGTCAGTTCCTATGCGTTTCCGTCATTTAGCGGCAGTACACTGCTACTTCGCCTAATATTTTGAATAAATGACTGTTTGTCCCAACGAATCTGATTTGCATTATGGCTAAATTTCTGAAAAGTACATTCNCCAATACAGAAAGGAATTCAAAGAATATGTTGATTAATTGAAAATTTTGTGACTGTGCAAGCATACTGCAGATAACNTTTGACAGATACGAACCAGAATTATTTTCTGGCTGGAAATTAAGATTTTCTTCCGCCAAAGAAAAATTTAGGGAAATGATTTCTGATTCATCTGATTGCCTGAAATAAGCTATTACAGATACTTGACAAGGGTTTTCCTACCACAACCAGATTATTTAGGTCAATGATTCTCAACCTTTTTATCACCCCTGCCTTAAGCACTTGTCCTTTGCTTCAAGCTCCCCTGGCTATAAATAAGTTGTTAAAGTAAATGTATTTTTTGGTAAATTTGTTGATAAAACTTTCAATAATGTACTTAAGCGCTCGAGCCCCATGGAAATTTATTGACGCCCTATCCAGGGGAGCATGTCCCCCCGTTTAAGACCACTGATTTAGGCAATACTTATGCTTGCTACTTATTTCAAGTTGTCTGCATGTAAATGCCAGTTTGGTTTCTTTTTAAGAGTAAGTTGGCAACATACAGAAGTAACATTTTGAAAGAGGTTTAGGTTGAAGTTGGAAAACCTGACATTAGTTACAATCACGCAAAATGAAAAAATATCTGTTTAATCTAATGTTTTGCCGTAGTCTATTTCAGCAGCATTGCGACCAGAATTTATTTTATTGTT
>JGI24021J15306_10001923_pt1 | contig 21428 bp, 10 predicted proteins | sample Ectturendosymbi1_FD_15306 | JGI IMG/M metagenome (IMG submission 15306)
TTGATATGCCTTCATGGAAGCATTAGAGAGGGTTTTAAAACAAATGACACATTGGGGCAACTGCTCATCACCTCTCTCTATGAAAGTGAATCCATAGTCGAAAAAAGTATCGTTATATTTTCTCTTAGCTTTAGCCATTGCTTTCTCTGCAATTGAAAATTTAGCTTGACAAAAACTTTAACTGTACACTTGGCTATACTAGCACACACAACTCTACCTTAATCAACACACAGCTCTGGGTTGTTTTTATAGCTTTCTCGCATAATCTAGACTAGCCAGCATAGCAGCACGAAAAATCTAACTGTTACGTCACAAAAATTTGGTTACAACACGAGATAATAAATATCACTATGTGGAAACAAGTCTCAAAATACTAGATTGCTGGAAGGAATTGTAAAAAGTTAAAATGAAAGCAAATGACGACAGCAAAGCTTAAAAAGAAGAGCACCTGCAACATTGTTTGTTACATCTATAATTCAAAATATTTAGATCTGGCTAATTACCCACTTTCTGCCCTGTCATTACCCACATGTGTGGGTAATTACCATAGGTTAAGAACCCATGATATAGACTCTGAAGAAGAGTAGTGAAAGCACACATCTTTGTCGGAGTCCAACCCCACTGCAAATGGTTGTGATTTAACTCTGTAACAATGTCTGAGCAATATCATAAGTGAAGTAGTTTTTGGGTCATTTTGGCTCATGTTACCTGGCCTAGGGACCAACCACTAGGCCAAAGTATTTTGCTGAAGTTTTCATTGGAAACTAAGCTCGAGTCCAAGTCTTTTGAGCCTTTGATTTTCTAGCATTTCTGGTTCAAAAGTTACGATCTAAAATAAACAAACTAATTAATTAGCTAATTAGTCACATATTTTGGATCATAACTTTTTAACCCGAAACCCCAGCAAATCATCCAAAGTATCGAAAGACTCGGATTGTAGCCTAGTTTCTAATAAAAACTTCAGCAAAATACTACCATATAATGATTGGCGCCCAAGGTCTAGGTAAAGTGGGCCAAAGTGGCCTAAAAGTCCTCCACTTATGATGTCATCAAAAAATAACATCCCCCAAGCAAAAATTTTTTTTTCGAGTGCAGACTAGAAGACTTGCTGCGTCTTTTTGAGCCTTTTACCAGGTCTGTAGCGCTGACCGGACTGGAGAAATTCCTGTGCAAAGCCACGTGCGTTTCAGTGTTTTTTCCTCAAAAATCCTCGAAAGCGGCCAGACGCCAAAGTGTTAATGTGGATGAAATGTGCATAGACACATCTTTGGCATATTCCCAAGATTACTGAAAAATTTGCTGGTGAGTGAGAATTTGGTCTGTAGTGCTATGCCCAGGATGAAAAGCACACTGGTATGAAGTTTTGGTTCAACTAAGTTGTGACATCTGTTTTCTAGGCATTTGGCATGCACTTTTCCAGTGAAGCTAAGGATAGAGATCCCTGGTAGTTAGTGCATTACCTCCTGTCTCTCTTGTGTGGGAGGATGGCATTACCTTCTGTCTCTCTTGTGTGGGAGGATGATAACCCCAGTTTCCCAATCTTTCGATCCCTTTCCAGAATACCAGTCTCTACTTGACACAAACAAGTAAGCCAAGGAACTCCTCTTTTCAAGGCTTGGAGCATTTCAGTTCAGATTTCACCACAGCCTGTAGCCTTCCCATCCTTCAATGTTTTGACAGCATGGAAATCTTCAGCTGCAGTGATATTTTCCTCTTGCAAATGCACCTCCTGTATGTCCAATGGTGTGGAAGTAACTGGGTTCAAAAGGTGTTTGAAATCCGCTCTCCATATGCCAAGGTGGCCTCATTGCTGAGTAAGACACCATTTTGGTCTTTGATAGATCTGGCAATTACTGTTTTTACAGTAAAGGTGCCAGTAGTGTTGCCAGAATACTTTGTTAAGTTGACACTAATTGGAATGTAGTTTGTGCCGAAACTTCATCTAAGATTACATTTTGGTCTGCTTGTCTGTGATGGCTGTGTACTTTCATACTTCAGCATAACATGAATGCCAGGAAGATTTGGCTATATTTTGAAGCCAGGCCTTGCAGGCTACTTCCTTTGCTTGAATAGAATCTTTCACTTCCTGGTTCCACCAAGGATAGTATTTTTGCAATTGCCACACTGAGTCACCTCTATTCTGGGATCTGTCATGAAAAGCAACATACACTGTATGTAAAAGTCTTTCTTATATCCTTATGCATAGGGCCTCTCACTTTATACAAGACGTCCTAGACATGTGCATTTGTGTAGACAAGGGATGAGGAAGCTGCGGTCGGCATGAACATTTGATATGGCTCACATCAGAATTTTCATTACCTAATTTAGAGTACAAAATCACATCAAAATCAAGCTTTGTGATAAGCAGGTACTTAATGCCTTTGCTGCCAGTGTACAAATGTATCATACCTGGAAATCATGCATAAGCCACTATTTTCCCGCTACTTTGGAATTCCATAACTCGCCGGTAGATTGTGCTAAAAAACTGTTCGAACACTCAAAAGACTCATGAGTCTGCACTGAAAAAAAAGTTTGGTGTTGGGTGCGTTTTTTTTTGTGGGTGAAGATATAAGTGGAATAGGCTTCAAAGGCATTTTTGGCCAAGGTCATCAGGCCCTAGGCCCAAACCATTTGATTGACGTACTTCGCTCATGTTTTTTGTGGAAATTGGGCTAAAATCTGGGTTATTTGAGCCTTTGATTGACTTTCTTGGGTTTTGGGTTCAAAAGTTATGCCCTCAAAAGCTATAAATTTCACGAAAAATTAAAAATTGATATTTTGTCAAATTGATGGTTTTGGGGAATAACTTTTGAACCCTAAACCCTAGAAAGTCAATCAAAGGCTCAGTAGACCTGGACTTTAGCCTAGTTTCCACTAAAAACATGAGCGAAATACTTCCATCTAGTGGTTTGGGCCCAGGGTCTGATGACCTCAGCCATAAAAGCTTGAACCTACTCTACTTGCTATGTCACCCACAAAAAGCGAAACCCAAAACTAAAATTTTTTTCATTGCAAACTTGAAAACTTGCCAAGGGTTTGAACAGCTCTCTAGCACAATCAGCCAACAAGTTATGGAGTTGCTAAGAGACGTTAGAAACTGTGGCTCATTCGAACTGTCGCGGCAGCGAAGGTACTAACGTCTAAATATGCTAAACATACTGATTCCATGTCCGTGCAGTGCCACAAAATCAAAGAAACATGTAGTTACAAGAACTGCAGAGTTAGTTTCAGATGACATGAGACCTTTTTCAATATCGGATGGCAAAAGTATATAGGAGTCTTAATTGTCACCAACTGCCAATGTATATAGGAGTTAAATGAATTTTTCAGGTTTTGTGCTTGTCAGCTGTCACTTCCCAGATTATATACTTACTACCAAAACTGTAGTCTTATAACTTAATTTGCAAAGATCTATATAAGATCCTACAGTATATTTCTACATGGTAGGCATAAATTAAATGGCAACAATTTGTAGCAACACACATGGCTTGCACCTCTACCCCAAGGTCTAATTTGGGTGAGTGGTATGAAAACAAAGATTGACTCAAATGACATGGTAGTCAGAAAAGAAAAATGAACCAAGAACTGTGTTGTATGGAACAAAATGGTTCCAGTTCTGATGTAATGCCACATCTATAATGAAATTTGTTTCCATATCAGTGATCAGGACACAGTTTGAGTGAATGGAATTGGAACATCAATTGTGAATTATACTTTTAGTCCTTCTGCCCATCACCCTTTAAAATATGTTGACAGATAGATTTATTATTTAAGTTATTTGTATCAATTTGTATTTATTGACAGGAAGAAGAGGAAGAAATTAAACTGGAAATAAACATGCTTAAGAAATATTCAGACCATCGAAACATAGCTACGTATTATGGTGCTTTTATCAAAAAGACATCACCAGGCCATGATGATCAGCTCTGGGTATGTTTAGTTAAAAACCATGTGGATGGCAATGGTTTAGCCTACTTATTTGCAGTTAGGCCAGCTATGTTTAACTTGCAGCCCGTGGTCGAAAGATTTGTACCTCCCAGTTTAGGTTTTCACTGTAGTAAATGTATCCCATAAAAGTATAGTAAAAGTATCCCATATACTGGCAACCTGTCCTTATTTTGATTATCTTGAATTTGACATTTTTGATGCAGGTGATCTTCAGTGCGACTCTATCACCTCTGTTACCATTGCAATAAGGATTCGAATGCTTTCAGTACATTAGCTGAAGCTACATTTAGTTTGCTAAGATCAAAGTAAGCCATTCAATGTGCGGCCCTCATTAACATGCCATTCAGTATGTGGTCCTGGTAAAGATAGTGACATAATTTTTGGCTCAGTAAGTCGTTTGGGTTGGACATAGCTGAGTTGGCAAACGTTCTGAGTAAGTAAAATTGACACTGTGTAGTGTGCAACTTCTGCTTCAGCAAATTGGGGTAAATATGTTTAGTAGTACTGCATTTGGTTAGAATTCAGCTTTTAAGTGTTGATAGTATTCACAATTTATTTTAAATAATTTTAGAAATCCATTTTTGTGAACTGACCACAAATTTTCTAAAATACTGTTGACATAAACCAAATCAGTGCTGATTTTGCTGATAAAACAATTTATGGGCAACCTGGCAAATGTAGATTTGGTTTTGTGAAATTGCCAAAAAATGCGAAGTATTATATTACAAGTCATGTTTCAAATAAGCACAGCCAGTTAAATTAAGAGAAGATACCTCCCAACAGATTGTACCCAACTATTGGCAGTGATGACCTAACTGTGAGAGTTTGAGTAAGCTTTTTAATGTTTGTTCCATTCTCTGCTTGTCAACATATCTGTGTTTTTTTAAAGGAAAAATACACATAGGGTTCATTCCATGTCAACTGTCCCAGCCAGTCAACCCACCATCTCAGATTTTCCTCAAATTTGATAAGCAGATAGAACTTTTCATACTGATTCCAACAAACTAATTTTTTTTGAAATTGATTAGCACCTTTGGAACCAGTTGTGCTTTGCTTTAAAAGGTATAATTTGCCCATATTGGCCAAGTTTTGCAACTCCATAACTCATCAGTTGATTGTGCTAGAGAGCTGTTCAAACCCTCAAACAACTTGGCGAGTCTTCTTGTTTGCAATGAAGAAAAATTTTTTGGTTTTGGGTTTCAGTTTTTTGTGGGTGTCATAGTGGGGTATATTTAGGCCTTATTGGCTGAGGTTATCGGGCCCTGGGCCCCAACCACTAGATGGAAGTATTTCGCTTAAATTTTTTGTGCAAACTAAGCTAAAATCTGGGTCTGATGAGCCTTTGAATGGCTTTATAGCGTTTCTCGTTCAAAAATTATGGCCAAAAAAACATAAAATTGAATATTTTACCAAAACTTTGTAATTTTACAAAAATTGGCACTTTTACCCTAGCTCTTGAACCAGAAACGTTAGAAACCTAATAGAAGGCTCAAAAGACTCAAATTTTAGCCTAGTTTCCAATAAAAACTTGAACAAAATATTTCCATATAGTGGTTGGACTCAGGGCCAGGCAACCTCAGCCAAAATGGCCAAAAACCTGTGCCATTTATGAGGTCACCCACAAAAAAATGACACCCAAAATCAAAATTTTTTTTCAGTGCAAACTAGAAGACTCACCAAGTCTTTAGAGGGTTTGGATAGCTCTTTAGCACAATCGACTGGTAAATTATGGAGTTCCAAAGTGGCACGAAATTAGGAGCTTGATCCATGATTTCAAAGTACGATATACTCATACACAGGCTGCCAATGTGTTAGGGTTTCGCGAAGTTATTGGCCATACAAATGACTTCTTTTTGTTGTCAATGAAGTGCAATGACTAGCAAGAAAATCATCGACTAATTTTGAAATTAAATCATTCTCAATGTAATCATTTAATTGCTGTAAAAACTTAGAGGTTGTTCCAAGTATCTTATCTTCACTTGTGAAGAAACATTATAAAAAATCCATGCACTTACCCTAATTTTGGGGTAAAGAAAATGGGCAGTCATAAAAATCACTCACACGTGACTTACATTTTGAATGCTAATAACTCAACAAGCACACCTGCTATTGGCATCTGCAATACATCATCTAAAAGCCCTCACTGAGGAGATTTTGGTCTCAAAATATCCTCATTGCTTATTTAATAAATTATTGCCTATGGGATTTCCCTAATTTTTTTCAGTTTTTTGGCCATGACTTTTGAACCAGAAATGCTAGAAAGCTAATAATCAAACCCTCTAAAAATTCGTAATATAGCCTGTGTCTGGTTTCCAATTTTCCAATAAAATTCAAGTCAAAAACTTGGCTCCTGGTGTTGGCGTGTAGGGCCTCATAACGTTATCCAAATAGCATGAACTTACATTATGATGTCATCAACAAAAAAACAAAAATCCAAAACTTTCCAATTAAAAAAAATGAAATTACAGACTTTCCACATCTTTAGTGTTTGAACAGCTCTCTAGCTCAATCGGCAGGCGAGTTGTGGTGTACAGCCTAAATGGCCAAGGTTACCTTTTGAGGACTTGATTTTCTAACAAAATTTGGGTTTTTGAGCCATAATTTTGGATCCAGAAATGCTAAAAAGTTGATCAAGGGCTCTAAAGACTCGAATTATAGCCTAGCTTCCAATAAAACCTTGAGTCAAAAAGTAGGGTTGGCAACTCGGCCCAATGACCTTGGCCAAAATGTGTAAACCAATCCCTATTACGACCTCACCCACAAAAAACCCAAACTTTTCCAATTAAAAAAATGAACTACAAGACTTCCTGCATCTATGGAGGGTTTGAACAGGTTTCTAGCATAATCAGCTGGTGGGTTACAGTTGTGCAAATTTCAGCAAGAAAAGTGGTGCATGCTGGACTGAAAGGGATAAGGTGTAACTGCATTGAAATCTTGTGCAAAAACTTGTGACATTTATTCAAAACAAACAAAGTAAGCAATGAAGATATTTTGAGACTAAAATCTCCTTCAACGAGAGCTTTCAGATGATGTATTGCACATGCCAATAGCATGTGTGCTCATTGAGTTATTACCATTCAAAATTTATGTCACACATGAGTGATTTTGAAGACTACCCATTTTCTTTACCCCAAAATTAGGGTAAACGCATGGATGTTTTGTAATTTTTCTTCACAAGTGGAGATAAGATACTTGAGACAACCTCTTCAAGTTTTTACAACAATTAAATGACTACATTGCGAATGATGTTTGTCGGAATCGCATGAAAATTTCTATCGGCTTATTAAATTTTAAGAAAATCTGAGATGATCCGTTGACTTCTCCAGTTTTTTGGTTCATTTGGAATGACCCACACGTAAAAGCACAAAGTAGACGTACGCTGCATTCAAAACATGCTTCAGTGCAGTGAAAGTATTTGCAGTATATTGCAAGAATCCTGTTTTTTAAAAATTCAATCCACATGTGTATTAGGATTGCTGCTGCACGCAAGGCTGGAAGATTGGAAACACGAATGAATATTATATATAAAAGTATTAATAAAGACCTGAAAACACCCTGTTTTCAGCAATGGGCCTAGCTGTTGTCAGAATTGCTGAAACAGTGAACAACTTGTTGTCAGGGATGACGTGCGTGACTGCTAAAGTTGAATGGACTGGAGCTAAATCTGTCGTATTTAGCAGTTTTTTGTGTTAAATGTGTTTGATATAATTTTTTTATGAACGGCGCCCCATAGACATGGTTTTCTGTTTAACCGCTGTGCTTATTTTGATTAGATTTAGATGAACTCATGTTCTTCACAGATAGCTAAGCACTAAGCCAGTGGTTCCCAAACTGGGTGTAAATTATCCCTCAGGGATAATATGCGATTCTTTGAGGGGTAACGCAGAACTAAACCACATTGTTGTTGTGCATTATGAGCAATCACTGCAAAAGAAATTTTCGACATGAAATGCGAAAATTTTTTATTGGTGGGTAATAAGACATAATCGCTGCCTTGATTTCGGTAACGGTTCGAACAAGTTTGGGAACCACTGCACTAAGCAGATAAAAATTAAACTTTGTTTGGAGGTTTCTACCAAAGTGAGGAATAGTGGTTGGTAGATTTGCATATTCAAACCTTAAATCAAAAATGTGTTTATTCATAACAGCACACATATAGCAGTATTGTAGTAGTTGAGTGATTGCACATACTGCATGGAAAGTGATTGCACATGCTTCTCTGTGGGCTGTATGCTTTCTTTCGTCTATGCAAGCATACGACTGGCCTAATTGTGTATTAATCTTATGCAGAACTTTGACACAACAACTCAAATTTTTGTGCAATTATACCAAGTGCTAGCTGTTAGTTCATAGAAGTAAACTGAATTGCCAGTGAACCACCATATTCAAGAACACGACCAGTAGGTAACATAACAGTTGTCAACTTTCATGAAACAAAGGTTATTCAAATCAGTTCAAATACCACTAGTTTGTTTTATCAACCTATCATGTTCTCTGATGTTGTGGTTTACATAAAAAATTATCAATGTTTGTATCATTTGGTGTTTAACATGTGCTTTTTGAAAGAGAAAAGATAAACGTTGGACTACACACTTAGTTTGCACTAAGGTATGCATGCACTGCAATGTAAATGTCTTGGCCTTTCTCTTTTAGCTTGTCATGGAATTTTGTGGGGCTGGTTCAGTGACTGACCTTGTAAAAGCCACCAAAGGCAACTCTCTCAAAGAGGAATGGATTGCTTATATCTGTCGTGAAATTTTGAAGGTACAATAGTTTAGCATGACAACTATAACCGCCGGTTGTTATATATATTTTTGTCATTGATTGTAAATAGTATTGCTAATTGGCTGGTGTGATCTCATGCATGAGTGGACTGTTTCTTCATGTACTGATAGATGCCATCACACTATAGCAAACATTTATATGGAACACATAGACCTGTATCTTCAAACCTTGTGAGTATTAATTCTGCTGAAGAAGTTTTGAGAAATTGAGAAAAGATTAGAAATACATCACTGCAGTACTCTGCAACGACTATATTCCGTGTTATGCATAAGATAAAATAGTGAATTCCATATCTGTTTATTATCCCATTGCATGTGTTACACACTATGCATACGGGTATTAGCTGAGTTATGTGGGATTATCGTTATGAAGCAGTGTAGTTGCACTTTGCATTCTGCTGAACACCTAGACTTTTTTCATTAGTGATTGATGTGCTACATTGCTCAAACATGAAATAACATTTTATTCAAATATTGCTTCCTTGCCATTTCATCAGGAAAAACTGTACGCTAGCGCTCAAGCATCGTTATGGTATGTACGAACGTAGCCAGCTACGTGACATACCTCAAAGCTTCTTTATGCTGTGCAGATTTACATCATGTGAATTGTATATGAAGAATTGTTAGGGATAAAGTGAATATAAAATACCTCAAAGAAAGACGTCTAAGACCTGTCTAATTGTAAATGGAAGAGTTTTTACAAATTTGGTGATCAACCTGGCATTAAAACAGACATACATTTGAATTTGTTGATTTTAATTGTTTGAAAGCGTGTGAGATGTTTTTTAAACACTGTGAATGTGGCGTGTTTTTACTTGCACTTACTAGAAGCAAGCTGTCACTCTTCATTGGTTATTGGCCAACAATATTGAATTACAATGTAAAACAAGGACTTCATTTTGTTCTTGCTTTCAGTATCAAAATGTATTTGCCGGTTGTTGTGAGCGAATTCCTATGACACTAAATTTTCAAAACAGCGTGCAATAACATGTTTTATGTGCAAACAGTAACGGTGATTTTTCTTTTCTAACAGGGTTTGCAACATCTTCACAAGCATAAAGTCATTCACCGTGATATTAAAGGTCAAAATGTGCTGTTGACTGAAAATGCTGAAGTGAAGCTCGTCGATTTCGGAGTTAGTGCACAGCTCGACAAAACGATTGGTCGACGCAACACGTTCATTGGAACGCCATACTGGATGGCTCCAGAAGTCATAGCCTGTGAACAAAATGCTGCCGCTACATATGATTATCGGGTGTGTTTTCTGTTGGCGCATGAACATTTTCTGTGATGATTGCTCAGCCAGGGTCGACAACACTGATCTTCAGGGTTAAATAGGAACAGACTTCGGTTGAAGCTCCTGCTCTGTCCGTGAGTTATTCTAATAGAACGCGCTAACTACAGTTTCCAAAAAAAACTGTTTCTTTGCTTTAATGTTGGTATAGGGAAGTGGAAAATGGCTCAGCAGATATATCAATTGTACTTTGTTTACTTTTTATTGCATTTATTGTCTGCTTTATTACTCTTTTTGGTGTTTAATGCTTCTCTGTTTGCGTTTCCTTGAAAGCTGTAAAAACTTGGGTGTATTCTGATTAAAAGATATATTTTTAAATCTCTGAAATAGGTTTTGACCAAAAGGTGACGTTAAGAGTATGATCTGCTGTAGTTCGTTAAAAAGTGCAGTTGCAGCCCCCAGCAGCACGTTAATTTGTGAAACCAACTGTCGCCCTTATTTAATTCCGTGGTATAGGTTGATTGCTTTGAAAAAGTGAAGTCTGGTACTGGCAGTAGGCTTCTGACATTCACAATAAGTTTTAGTTTAGCACCCACTTTTGCAAATAATATTATTGATATTGACTTCAGTCGCAACTTTCCGCATCTGTTCGTGTTGACGTGATTATTTTGTTTATTAGAGTGACATTTGGTCGCTTGGAATCACCGCTATCGAAATGGCCGAAGGATCACCGCGTAAGTTTTATTTGAATCTTAACGACAAATGAACTGTGGGATAGTTCCTAGATGGCTTCAATCCGAAAATGTTGGTATTGAAGATAGTCGCCCGCATACCTATTGTGCTCATTAAACAACTGTGCAACATAACTATAAAGCTTGTGTCAAGTTGACGTGTGTTTTGGATTTTTATGGAAAAGCTATCCAATTGTAGAGCTAAACCTTGAGATCATTCTATCCGTAGTTTTAATTGTGTGCTTCGGAGCATGAAATGTTTGAGAGCACCCTCATGTGGCTCTGTTTGGTTACTTTCTATATACCGTCGCAGGAAATAGCATTCTTTCAAGTGTAGATAAACCAAATTGAAGCTAAGGTTGTGTTTGGTATCCAACATATGGTGTCAGTTTTTCTGCGAAATGGGAGTTTCTTCTGTCAAAGTTTTAAATGCTCTCCGGATTATTCTACACCTCCATAAGGTTTTGAAGCCAGTAGTCATCCGTCGAGTGCCATCGTATCGTTGCAACATATCTTGATGGTTATTTCTGGAAAAGCTGAAACAACAATGTATGAGCTGTATAAATCCAGGTTTTCTTGCTCACAACTGGCACAGGATTGACCTCAGTCCACGCTCCCCAACACAATTGCAACTACGTTCTTGTGTTAAGTTTCTACAACGGAAACAGATACACCTTGAATGACTTTATGATTTTAACTATATGATTTAATCGAACGATGTCTCAGTTGGTAGCAAACGAAACGTTTAAGTGCATGAGGAAAGCAGTCGATGATATGATCCGAAATTGTTCTAGGGGAGCTCAATTGGTGTTGGCAAATCCAAATAAGCCATCAAACTTTGATTAAGCAGTCCAATTCATTGTCAAGCAATGATCAATCTGCGTCATTGTGTTTACGCCACTTGATGTAATTTTTCTGCCTAATGCTACGTAAGTTAGGCTTGCCACAGTTCAAGCCAGATAAAAGTAAAACAGGAGATAAAACTGGGACTATTGGGTCATTTAACTGTAGCAAGGGTCTTGACCAGAAGTCATTGTCGTAATCGGAATTGGCCTTTTTTTATCAGACCCCTGCCCAATTGTGTCCAACGAAACGTATCCTTTTACTGTCTTATAGCGGCGGATAAATTTGAAGGCAATACTGCGTTTGACCCTAATTGAACCGCAAGCTCAGCTTGGCCTATTTTGCCTGCAGCAATTATGTTACTGCCGTGGATCAATCTGGAAGTTTTATCCAAGGTGGACGCAAATAATCTTGCAAAGTATAGTATTTACGTGGGCATGGACCATGCGTTCATGGTCAGGTGCAGCACTGAGGTGGACTGATACCAATTTATTTAGAACACCCAGAAACGTAACTTGGGTGGATTCACTAGGAGATACGCTTCAAAGTTCTAACTGGGGTTTTCCATTGTTAATGTAACCCTAATGTTTGCAACCGTTCCAAGACGTTGAGTGTACTTGTGAACAACTTCCACGTGCAGGTTTTTGCAAAAACGCTGGTTCATGTCTTCAGCTGCCAATTCCCGTAAAATACGCTTTGTTCAATTATAAACACTTGACCATTTTTGCTGCAGCAACAACAGCATCGCATTCTCCATGAGTTACTTTGTGCCAAATCTTGTAGTTAAACTAGAATTAACTGGTTTCACCGAGGGGCTTTGTGTGGTTATTTTGCTTTTTTGCGGAATGAACAGTGGAGTTGGAAAGACTTACCGTACGCTTACATAATTTTTTCTCTGATGCAATGTGGAAACCACGAAATGCGCTTAGATGTTAGTCCTAGCAGTAACGAATATTACTTAATGTTTCATTGTCCACAGACACAGAGTGCAAAACACGAATCGTGACATGTTGTTTGTGTTCAAAGATAAAATGTGCAAAGCACGTCATTAAAACAAATTTCAAGTCTTAGTTTTTCAGTTTTTAATAGCAATTGTTTCAAACATGACGTATACTTCTGTTTAACTTCAGAGCTTTTCGTACACAGCTGATTTCTTCGTTTATTCAAAGTACTTTTTCGAAAACATGAAAGATAAACCAGCAAAGCCAATTTTTGTTTCTTTTATGTGAAGTAGCTTGTAGTCACACAAGAAAATGTCATTTTTCTCGATTACCGTTGAATGTATTGGAATCAGTTAAAATATCGGTATTAATCTTTGCTTAACAGGGGTCTGTAAATACTTTTTGGCGCGACCCTAAAAAGTTCTAAATTCTCGCGACCCAAACATTTCGTGAGCATATAATTTTGTGGAAAATACTTTGCAAGCAAATACCAATTTCAAGACTAGTATTAACACTCGCAGTTTTCTTGCACAAAATCGTATGAAACTTAGCACATAAAACAGTAAGTGATTACATTTATTCTGTCTAATGAGAATGGCAAATTTAAAATGTAAATTTAAATTATTTCGCCACCCAGAGTGCAGAGTGGAAGGTCTCGCGACCCAAGCGACCCACTGTTTGCGGACTCCTGGATCAAACTACCAGTCACGTATATATTGCTTGACCCAATGTTCTTAACTTGCAGCTCTTTGTGATATGCACCCGATGCGCGCCCTGTTTCTTATACCTCGAAACGCTCCTCCTAGACTGCGCGAGAGAAAATGGGCGCAAAGGTATGTATGCAGTGATCGTGGTCTTGATTTCCTTTTTCGCTGAGGCATTTCGGTCATTAATCCTGTAACAGTGTAGTATTAAAAATCGCCGTAAGTGTTCACTAGACTAGCCTACCTTTTCTGACATTATGACGGAATTGACTCAAATTTTTTTCGGCCATTAAAAAAATTCGGTACCAGATCGTGGTTGTAAGTCGTTGTAGAGATGTTCACTTGTCACTGTTAAAAAAGCTATGGGTAAACGCCTTTTCTTTATTATTGTAAGCAGATGGATTTTCAGGAAATATCCCAGACAAACCCTGGCTTAACTTTGTTGTTCCTTACTTTTACTTGGCGGTCCTTCAACAATCACGTGTCACAGTGAATATCAGATGTTAGCCAGTGTAACTGGAATCTGAAGGTAGTGTTGACCATCCATCGCAGGTTTCAAAGCTTCGTTGATCAAACGCTGGTAAAAAACTATCACCAGCGTCCAAACACCGACTCCCTTCTTCGCCATCCATTCATCAACGACCAAGTCAACGAAAGACAGGTGAAGATTCAGCTCAAAGATCATATTGACAGGACAAAGAGGAAAAAGAGTAAGTTCATGCGATCACTGAAATCCCGATAACCAAGGTGATCGGGCGTTTAATGTGGCCAGACTAAAATTTTTGCTACGCTTCTGATGAGCGACAGATTTTTGAAAAGGAAAAACTATTTGATTGTAAGAGGTTAGCTTTTCTGAAAAGTAAATGGTTTAATTTGCTCTTTATGTTACTTTCGAACATCCTCTTGCATGCCGGTGTATTCGTGCGCTTCGCTTCTATCGTAATTGGAGTACTTGGCAGCAGCCGGCTGACACAATTGTAACAGTTGAGAGTGATTTTATAACTCATGTCAAATAAAAATTAGTTTTCAGGACAAGAAGCGATGTAATTGGACTTGTCGGACTTTGCCACGCAGCTACCTTGTCGTGGTTGAGATCAGAAGCTGATGAAAGCTGACGCTGTAGTGTGTTCCATTTCATTTTGTTTTGATTAAATGAGCTGCAAAATTGCCTTTCACGCAACTTTGGTATTATAAGATGTCCGATTAATTCTGTAAGAATTCATGTAGCTGTAACACTAAACACTCTGAGTACTCAATGTTGTTCTCTCCTGAGCGCAGGAAAGTGGGAAACAATCGTGTTTTGTGAGGTGATTGGGTTCGGCGTTATAATCGTTTTTCGTGTTTGACCGAGTTCAGGGATGCATTCCAAAGTTGAATCGCAACGTAGGCTTTGCTTTGTGGGCGTATTGTTGCTAAGTATTTTTCGGTTGCAACTGGTATGCGTTTGTATTTTCTGAAAAAAGTTTTTGGATTTGATCGCTGCAAAATTGCTGGCACTCCGTTACTTTCGAATCTGTACCGCGTCTCTGGCAGGAATGAAAATCACGAGCTTGGCGTCTTTGTTGATGTATAGTGTCTTGTGAAATTTTAGTGCTGACTTGGTGCTTATGCAAACGTTTCGGGCTGAGATTTTTGTAAAATGGAGATTAATTTTGTGCTCAAGCTGCTCCAGGTGGGCACTGTTTCAAACTCCGTGGAGCAACGTAGGGAATCTTATCATTATAATGCCAAGGTTTTGTTTCGCCATTTTTTCGTTAGGCTGCGCTGAACGCTTGCATGGGTGATCGCCTCGAGTGAAATTAGCAAAAAGAAGCATTTAAGGTATTGTCCAAATCCAAGGTTTTTGTACATTTTCTGTGTCATGGAAAATACACCTCAATTTTTTTGTGATAGACGTCTCAGTACTGATCAGATTCGCTCGGGATTGGGGAATTTGTCTAATTTCCTGAAAGTCATTTCCTGTCCTTTGTATTTTCAGCTGGCGAAACAGAATACGAATACAGTGGCTCTGAAGACGAAGCAGAGGAAGGCCCTGAATCTGGTGCTCCAAGCTCGATTGCAGTAGCTCCCGGAGAATCGACGTTACGCAGAAACTTCTTGAAATTTCAGCAGGATAAACAAAGGTGATAAGTCATGAACGCCTTCGTGTTTGCACTGTTGAGAATCGTAGGACCATTCGCAAATGTGCATTGAGCGATTAATGCGTAGTTTTAACAATCGACTTTAAATGGCTTTATCATTGCGTTTCAAAGGTTGAAATCAATTTGCGGAAACTTGACATTCACTGACTTTCATGTAAGCTTGTTATTCCATTCCACCTGCCGATGTTTTTCAGTCTGCGCATCGTTTTTAATTAGAACACAAAATATACCACTTCTTACTTCGCTCAAAATGCCGCTGCCTCGCAACATTAACCTGAGGTTTCAGTCTTTCAATTTTTTATTACTCCGGAGACGTTTCAGTGCTCCTGCCAACAGAGTACGCGTTTGCAAGGTAAAGCATGCAAAAGTACGTTTAAACAAAAACTAAAAAGAGGGACGTTTCGAACTTGCGGAAAAAAACGTCATTGCCAACAAACCTCTGTTTATCTTTGAGCTCGTTTGCTGAATGCAGCTGAGAGTGGACAATGTGAAGTGTTAAAATCGTTCTTCAATTACTTTCGACCTTTTAACTTTGGATTATACTTTTCCGACTGCATTACTAACATGCGCTTAGCTGATTTTTACATGAGCAAATACGTATAGTGAAACTGTTGTAATGGTTTGCCTTGTATGATTGTCGTTTGAAAACATTGCGAGTAGGAACATTTTGGTGTTTCAGTGGTTGCAGGGAAGACCTGATTGTATTTGCATTTATTTTTTGGCAACTACCGCGAAAAATAAAAAACATAACTTCTTATCTGTTTTATGTCCATCTGGTGCGGACACTGCAGTTGTATCGCAGCCAACAAAACGGGCAGCAAGTACTTTGCATTGACGAGCGCTCACGGCAGCATTCCGAACTATCCGCTTTGGTCCCCAGCTTTCAGTGTGTTTTGCTGTTAAACAGCCAATGTTGTTATGTTGGCCAGGTCTGAAGCACCAACTAAGGAACACGATCCACCGCAGCATGCGCGTCAGAAGGAACTCGCAGAAGAACAAAGGAAACGCCTCGAAAGGAAGAAAGAGGAAAAACGAAAGGCAGAGGAAGTTAGTAACCCTGGTTATGATGCGATAGATCGGGAGTGAAGATTGGTTGTTGGAAATGTGGGTGTGACTTAAATTTTTGACCTGATGATTTCAATTCTTAGCGTAAAGCCATAAAGAAATTAATTTGTTTAAGTTAAAGTTTTAAAGCTCAAGTCCTGTTCAAATCCAAAATCCATCACTGTCATTAGGCTATCGTAATACAATTCGAACATAAAAAAGAATCTTGGAAATGAGTTACTTATGCTCTACCTTCGGGACTGGATCAGTGGAAGTCACCCCAATTCTATAACTTTGATGACATGATACGAAAGAGAGCAGACTTTTATCACTGGTCACAGTCAAGGTTCAAACAAGCACAATGTGCAATCGGGACGTCTGTGAGAAACTCCCCTGAACCAAACTTCGCAGAAAAGATACAGTTATCTGCACTCCCGAAACTGAACCAACAGTTGCGAAGAAGTTCGAAACAAAATGATGAAATCCAAATCAATCAAAACAAACAAGATCCGGTAAGATTTAAATCCAAGTCCATGTTAATCGCTGCTATCCAGCCTCGTGCATGACTTTGATGAATGGGTGCAAGGGAAAGGTTCATGCATGGTGCTGCCACTGACTCATCAACAATGTGGCACACGCGACATTCAGTCACGTGGTTCCCGGCCCAAGCAAGTGGGGAGTAGCGCCGCTAACCACACTCCAAAAAGAGTGCAAAAAGCGAGGTAATGCAACTGAACTGAAGCAACCTCTAAAATCGCCCACTTTGCTGAATGAGATTTGCCGGGAGTGCCGCATTCCCAACGATCTTCGTAGTAAAATAATAGATTTTTGTTGAGTTATAGTAAAGTAAAGGCGTTGTATGAGTCGCTGCTTCGAATGGCCGCTGATGGCGAAAGAAACCCAGCGTCTAGAAGTTGGTCGAGCGGGGTTTTTGGTCGAAAATAGCAATTGTTTTGATCAAACGTGAAATTTGCACTAAACGCCCTATCGAAGAAAATATACTTTCTTTTTCCAGAGGAACTGGGGTTCTACTTTTATAATTTGCTTCATGTGTTTTACAGATGGATCTTGTTTATAACTTTCTGATGCCAGCTGTCTAATCGAAGTTAGATATATTGCAATTTTTATTCTATAATGGCAGGCTGCGGTGAATTTTCAGCAAAATTATCCCTAAACCTGATCACTGAAGCCTGGTGCACTCCCCCTCACTCACAAACAGAGCACGCGTGTGGTGTAAACGGCTGAAGGCAGTTCAGCACATCCAAAAATGTCCGGTCCTTTGAGTGGAACTGTAAAATCCCATACAGTCAGCGGACTCTCAAAATACTGACGTAGGGAATGCTACAATATAGCCGCAGGATACAGGCTTGACATGTCATTCAATTGCTTGACCGGATCCTGTAAAAAATTTCTTGACCGGATCCTAAAACGAGTGATGCGATGCTGAATCCCGTGGCCGAGAATGCGAATAGCAATTTTCCACACAGCAGTGTGCACGAAAAATTGTGTAAGCAGCTTCTTCAAACGCCGTAAAGTTAATCGATTTTCAACGATTTTACAACCTCTGTGAGTGCTTTGTAAGTAACTTCATGTTTATGGCGCTTTATTGTCCAATACTATTTGGGGAAATTATAGGCTTACCAAATGAAGAACATTTTCTCGTGGGTTGTTAAACTTATACTGTAATTTATGGATGTGTGATTTGGACGTTTACCATTCTAACAAAAGAACATCTTGTTTGGGAGTAAATGCAAAGCACTGGTTCTAAAGCAGCCTGTTTTGTTTTTGCAAAGCGAGAGCAACTGAGACGAGAACAGTTAAAACGAGAAGAACGTCTCCGCGAACAGAGAAAGAAGAAATTAGAAATGGAAAGAAAGAAGGTGACTGGTGCTGTTTTGATCCAGTCAGTCATCGCTTCAAGTTTTCACGAAAACTTTATTTCATCACTGCATGCTTGATCTGACTTTCCTACAAGAGTTCGGAGAAGTAAACGTTGATAACTTGGTAGCTCAAGCAACTAGACTGCACACAGGTGGAGAGTTTGAATCAATCAGCAAATTTTTGATAGGATATCGATGTTTAGTAACACTACGCATCGTCATTCGTCAGTCCTACTTCAAGGTTGTACGACTGACGATGCGTAGTGTTACGTGACATCGCTTTCCTATTTAAAACTTTGCTGTTTGATTCAAACTCTTCACCTGTGTGGAGATTAGTTACTTGAATACAGACATGTGCAAGTTTGAATCTTCGCAAAAAGATGAAAGCAGAGCGCATTCGGCTGATTTCTCGAAAGCTTACAGAAAACTTAGAGCTTTTAATAAATTGGTAGCTCTTGTGGTATTGAATTTTGCCATGACAACGAAGATGTAGATGAACGTTTGCGAGACTTCATAACGAGAAGACGCACGAAATGGACAAGAAAAAAAAGCTTTGTTATCATTCATGGGAAAGTAACGTGTTCTGCGTGTTGCGTCGCAACATTGAACCACCAGCTATTGAACCATTACTCTTACGCTATACCAATTGGAAAATAACTTCTTCGAGCACAGAACTCTTTGTGCGATCCGGTTTTGCACTTCGGAAATAGTTAAAATATAAGCACCGTGTGCACAATGGTAGATCCAGATTACCTGTCAATCCGTCATTTACGGATTGCCCTTTAACATTTCTCCCTGAATCAAGCGAACAAAATCATTTCACTGCTTTTTTTCAATATGCTGTACTGAACAAATCAGTAACCAAGGAACGTCTTGTATTTACGATCTGCAGCACATTTATGTTCAAAACACAAACTCGCCTTCGTGCATTGTTTTTATAATTTTATGGTTATGCTTCCTTAAATAAGGATCAAAATACACGGTGAACGTTAATATAATTGAAGCAACGCTTTGTTCCTCACCCCTTCATACTTAATTTTTTTTTTTGTACTCCAACAGGCTCGATAACTTGACTCATGTGAAAACGTAATCCTGTCGTGCGTTACAGCAGGAAAGTCAGGCTGCTCATCCCCGAGAGAAACCTCAGTGGGCTCAGCAAGTTGAGGATAGAAGTAAAAGAAACCGACCTGAATCTCCGGTGCATCAACTTCGACATAATCAAGACGAACGGTCTCCGGTAAGTCTTTTTGGCCTTGCCCAGAATTATGCCTGTAGCGAAACACCTTTCACTCTGCAACAGCTTCAAAACGTCTACGCGGTTGATTGCAGATCGAAAAATATGCAGATCCATCTGAAGCCTAAGAATAAGTGCTGATTGGTTCTAACTTGGCGCAGTTGCACTCTAGGGAAAGTGGTTTGAGAAAGGCGTATCACGAGCAGACACGACATGAACCTATAAAAGCGATTTATTTTGAGAGTGTTTCTACAAAAAGTGGAGGTTGTAAGCTTCTACCGTGTGATTTTATCATCTTCCAAATTTTTTGATTTATTTTTGTTGTTCTAGATCTTGTTCGTTCAATTATAACGATAAAAATCAGTAATGGTGATTACGTTAATTTTGACCTCTACTGTTTTTCACAATTTGCTTGAATCCTGCCGGACATTTCATTAAAACCCTGAACATAGCAACCGTTATTTTATGTTAAACGTTCGGTAGACATATTATTGTCGGAGCAAAAAGATGCAAACAAGCTCATTTCCAGAAGCGTCTGTTCAGCGCCTCTGTTTAAGTTGCACGTTAAGTCGACGTTCTGATTGATTAATAGTACTAAGCCCAGACCTATGCAGATATTTGCATTACGGGACGCTGGCGTACATTTGCAAATGGAAACGTTTGATTGCTGTGTTGAGGACACGCATCACCTAAGATTCACAAGAGTTCTCGGGTGGTCAGTGCAGAGCTTGGGCTTGTGAACCCAGACATGCCCATTGCAGTTGGTACATAATCGCAATGTTTCTTGCTGTGCATTCCCCAGTACTCTTTGCGATGATTTCTTTGTCCAGATTCTAACTTGTCGTTGGCTAGGCAGGTTGTTACTCGCTCTTTATTATTATGTTCAATTATTTAACAAATATATAGAACGCTTCGCCTTCACACAGTCCCTCAATGGCAAGGAAAAGGCCTGTACCCCCTGATGTCCACGCAAAGCCAGGAATGCCGGAACCTGCTGTTCGAGGTGAAAATTCGTTGGTCTTGTTGGCGGATGTAAGACCATGAACGTACTATGGTGACTTCTGTACTTTTTACAGAAAATCGACAGGTACCTCAGTCACAAATGGGCCATCGTGTCAACGAACCAGAACATGAAGAGCCCGCGTCGAAACCCAGGTGGGTGACATTTGTTAAACAAGTGTTCAGTGCTTTGGTTTTTCCGCTCACGAAGTTCAAGGCGATTATATCATTGACGCGGCCAGCATCTTCTTGAATCAACGTCCGAGGTCCTCCCCGCTGTCTTTTCGACGCTGTATTTTCAACACAGATGTTGATGTTGACCAGACCAATGGTGCTGTTAGGTAACGTATCTTGGCATCCATCAGACGTGAGAAAGTTTTAGCGAGAAAAAGTTACTTACTTCAAGCCATGTCGTTCATGCCGTGCAGTGTCATTGGATATTTTGTCCGTACAGTTGTTCCTGAGGCGCAACCAGAATTAGGTTACATTTGTTTGAGAGTAAAATGTTTCACGTACTGGCGTTTCCTTTAACGATGTTAAAACAGTACGCTGTTGCATACCCAGCAGGACTGCGTCAAACACTAGCGGCCCTCTGCTGTGCTTTCCTGTAGATCTGTCGGGCTGAGTACAGCATCATGACAGCAAACGCGACAAATGCCAAATCCCAAGTCACCTGACTTGATCGTTGTTTCCATTCATTAAGCTCAAAAAAATTTGAAAAGATCGCCCCTGGATCTCACTTGATTGAAAAGGTTAACATCCATTAAATTAATGCTAAATGGCCAAGCTTTCAGATGCATAAAGGTTGCGCCACAACATGAGCTAACAAAAAGAGCATCGGCGTGCGATCATATATGTCAGGGGTGGCCAACTTGTCTTCGACTGGGATCGACTGGAAAATTTCTCGCTAACTCGTGATCGACAGGTCGGTAAAAAAGTTTAAGT
>JGI24021J15306_10001924_pt1 | contig 21427 bp, 14 predicted proteins | sample Ectturendosymbi1_FD_15306 | JGI IMG/M metagenome (IMG submission 15306)
GTTCTTTGTGTGTTATGTCACAATGAGAGCATGTTTGGGCAATTTTAGGCCAACTTTGCCTGGCCCTGGGCCCCAGGCCAATGCGAAATGTTTTTCGCTCAATGTTTTTTTGGATTCTTGACTCGAAAACGAGTCTTTAGAGCCCTTGATTGACTTGCTAGCATATCTGGATCTAAAATTATGCAAACCCTGTAAAGACTCGTGAAATCATGTAGTTTTCAATAAAAAAAATACATTCTGTTTTTGGATTTCGGGTTTTCTGTTGATGTATACATAATGAGAGGATATTTATGCATATTTGCATATTCTTTGATGACGTCATCAAGCCACTCTTTAAGACCCGCAGAGCCATTTTTTTGACACAAAGTTATTTTCGATTTTAGGCCATATTTTGATTTTTTTGGGGGGTTTTATTGATTTTTTAGCGTTCCTGGACCCCAAACTAGGGCCAATGAATGGTAAGTTAATTAGGGAAATCCCCAGAAATTGCCTAGCAGATCGGTAAAGTATTTGGGTCTTTCTGGCCTAACTTTGGAACCAGAAATGCTAGAAAGTCGATCAAGGGCTCTAAAAACTCGTATTCACGTCCGGGATCCAATAAAACTTTGAGCCACAATATCTGCGCGTTGAATCCGCGGATAACATTATAACAATATTCGCAAAACATCCTCCAATCATGGGGCCATGGACCAAAAAGACCCAAAAAAATTCTGAAAACTTTTTTTTAAATCTAATATAGAAGACTTCACGAGTCTTTAGAGGGTTTGAATAGCTCTCTAGCTCAATCTAATCTGGCTGCCAACCACGAGCGGCTAAAGTCGGACAGAAGTGGCCAATGTCGCCTTTTTTGAAAATTTCAAATTTTTGCCAAAAACTGGGTTTTTGAGCTATAATTTTGTCTCCCGATGTGCTAGCAAGTCAATCAAGGACTCTAAAGACTCGTTTGCGAGTCACAAATCCGAAAAAACTTTGAGCGAAAAAAGTTCGCATTGGGCTGGCGCCCAGGGCCAGGCAAAGGCGCCAAAAATGCACAGACTTCCTCTCATTGTGACGTAACACACAAAGAACCCAAAATCCAAGCCTAAAAAAATTTTTGTCGAAGACTTGCCGAATCCGTAGAGGTTTGATCAACTCTCTAGCTCTATTGGTCGGCAAGTTATGACTGGCCAAAGTTTGGGCCACTATAGTGGCTTTGCGGTCCTTAAGGGATAAGAAGCAGAGTAAAGACGCTCTGCCTTAAAACTAGCCTTTTTCCGTAATATACCTTCAGACTTCCTAGCCAGAAAACATACGTGGCAGTAAAAGTTTCCTATAAATGCTTTGCGATCTTCTCGGTTTTTCTAAAAATTTTTTGGTGTTTGCTCATATCACTGACTTTTTCATCGATCAGTAAAATTATTCATAACAATTTCAGGTGGAACACGGAAAACTGTTGGAAGATTATGCCGTGAGCTTCATGGAGGTGACAAGTGCGCTGTTAAGCGAAAGCAATACTAACAGCTGGAAGAAAATTGCGACGACACAAAGCGAAAGGGACGAAAGCGGTAAATATAGAACGAAGAATTTCTTGTGATGGACCGATATCCAAATAATATCTATTGCAGTTTATGCCAGAGTTCCTTCTTTTAACCCAGTGATTCTCAATGTGGTCCAAGTGGACCAACGGTGGTTCACCTGGAATTTCTAATGGTCCACAGAGAGTTCCATAAATCCCTGATAAAACGTTCCTGAAAAGTGTAACCTCCACTGTACAAAAAATAACGTAAGGTGTCAGAATAGCAAAGTGGTCCATCGGATATTTTTTTAAAAAGATGGTCCACAGGCCAAAAAAGGTTGAGAACCATTGTTATAACGTATGTTCAGTAACAGTACACAAATGTGACTGAAGTCAAAGCAGACTTTTTCTTCAGAAATTATTAGGGAAGCTTACAGTGTCACTCTGGCAGGAAAACACACTTGTTAAAATTTTTGCAAGCAGCATACACAGGACATGTACAAAAATACCTACCATGCCTGGATCACGTTTCTTTATGTGAGTTACAAAAGAGCATCATCTTTTACTGTACTTCATGCATTAGCTGTGTCCTCAGGGAGGCACTGGGTATACATGAATTGGAAAATGCAAAGTATTAGTGGGCTTTGCAATTTACTTCAAATTTAAATTTGCACCGGAAGGATTTGCAAGACTATTAGAACTTTTGAACTGTTAAACGTATAATTTCACTTGGAATTTTACATGAATATGTTTTCTTGCTTGTAAACGTCACCTATGTAACGTTAACAGCTCACTCGCCTTGTGTTGGAGGAGCCATTTCTATCACCTACAAGTTTTTTTTCAAAATGAAGAGCTGGCCAGAAGATTTAGCAGCCCTAATGCGACGATACAGAAAAATTATTGGTTCGCGATGGCAACAATACGTTTTATACATGCCTCCATGAAAAATAATTAACCACGTGTTGAACACATGCTTTGAATGAATATCCACCGGAAAGATACGCGTTAACGAAGAAACCAACGCACATCTTGTTCATTATTAAAAAGAAATAAACGACGGTTTTCTTCCAACCATTACGTACCCAATTTTTAAAACATGAATAAAACATGCGAAGTGTCGACAGCTACAAGGTCAAAGGACGGACAACAAGGTACATGTACCGAATTATGCTCGTGATGATCGTTGGTCTGCTTTGCTTCATCAACAGTTTTGCAACGAACAGGACTGTCCAACGAAAAAAGTGCAAACGGTTTGTCAGAGCTACTGGGAAGGGGCCAAATATTTTGACTTTAAACGAGCAACGTTATTTGGTTTGGGATACCGCCTCTCGAAGCACAAAAAGACAAGATATGCTATAAATTTGGGGGCATGGCACCTTTGACCCCCTGGCTACGCCGATGGTCAAAGCCAAACATTTCAGTAAATGTAAGTGCATGACAGGCGACTGGTTTGCCCAAAAATGAAAAAAAGGCTATCATGCCAAAGGTTAACTATAGAACAATTGCCCGAGGAAAGAGGTGCGATGCAATGGAAGTGCTTCCGGTCGAACTTCCTCAAAGCCGACCTACCTCAATAGCTCGTTTTCTGCAGAGTCACAGGTCTTGCGCAAAGATTCAATGCATACCTGCAGTGGATCAGGTATTGCAAGCGGATGGCATGCCTGTAAAGCCGACCCGACCTTATTTTTTGAACTCGTTCGGGTCATAACCAGACTGTAAGAAACCACAGCTGATTTTAGTGCAATTCTCAGTTTGATTTCAACCTTGCATTTTTTCTTTGAAACTGTTCTAACGGAGTTACGTGCAATGTTGTCCTTTGTCAGCTTGTGTTTGTGTTTTATCATGTTCAGGTGGATTGACACCAACCACCCTGCTGAAAAAGCTTGACGACGTGATCGACTACTATGTCGAGCAGACTTCCGTAACGTCGAAGCTTGATACAGTTATGATCAATACCAGCTCGTTAGAAGTCCGCGTCGCGACGCTCGTGAGCCCCGCCAGATCACACCTAGACGTGACCGCTGACGGATCGGTCAACCGAACAAATTCGAACAAAAATACTTATCAAACAAACGGAACCAAGAGCACTGTAGTGACTGCGCTCTACAAAACAGTTCCGCAAATCTTGAACGCCTGTCTGAATCCGACCAGATATCACCCGAACAACAGGACAACAACCAGCACGCCTGTTTTAAGGTCCACCGGTAAACCCCTGGAACTAAACGCTGCTTCTTCGCAAAAAGACAAAATAATGAAATTGTCTGGCAACATGACTGTCAATGCTTGCTTGCGCATGGGGTTTCCTGTGAATGACGTCCTTTGCACCGACATGCTCAACAGGTCAGTAGGTCTCGGTGGCGAACCTGGCTTGTCTGGCTACTGGACGTTTCCCTCACATTCTGACGTGCTGTCAATCACTGCTTATGAGTTGGATGGATATCACAAGTTTAAACCCAGAGAGAAACCGGTGAGATTTCGAATCCGAGGCAGCGATAGCAAGTTGAAAACAAAATGCGTATTTTTTGATAAAAAGTCAGACATTTGGTCTGACTTTGGCTGTCAAACTGTTTCCACAAGCAAGGAAGTATCGACTTGCTATTGTAACCACACCACGAACTTCGCTATTTTGCTGTTGGTTCCACTACCTTCGACAAGCAACAACGATGCGAGGCAGACACCTGCTGCGGCTGATTCACCACAATTTCAAAATCTCATTTGCGACTACTTTCAACATGTAAGTTTATTATACACGATTCGTGATTTTTTAAAAAGAAGGAGGTGCTTTTAAAACTACTCTTGTCCGTAAACGCTCCGAATCTTAAAGTTGAGGATATAATGTCACTTCCTAGATTTCAACTGTCATCGATATTCTTATTCGAGGAAAAGGATATTGGCTAATACAGACATTTGTTACAAAAATAAAGATGCAATTTTCAGATCCTGCATTAGTGATGGTACATATTTATTTGCATGGGACGGAAGTTTGTTTGTTGTTTATATTGAAAAAATAAGTTTGGTTTGTTGATGGCGACCACTTCCAAAGGGGTTCTAGTCAGGAAATCGTTAGAAATGTGCAGACAAAAACACAAATCCTGCAAGCTCGAACACCCATCAACTTCAAGTGACGAAAGAACTGTTTTATTGCTTTGAAAAAAAAAACAAGAAAAGCACTGAATAACCAAAATAAGCAAAGTTAAAAACTACCTTGTTTGTTGACGAATACTCATCCGGTAGGATTCCACGGCTTTTTTGAGATTATTCACCCATCAAACAAATTTGGATTTATCCCCGGAAGATGTACAAATATATGTCCTATACCCTAACTCAGGATGTACCACCAACCTTTTGAAAGCTTCAACGCAACAAGGCTTTTCTTCTTGGCAAAGGTAGTAGGTCTAAATAAAATTGACAAATATTTGAAAAAGTAAGAGGTGTGACATGCTATCGTTTATCATATAATTGCAAGATCAGTCTGTTGTGGGGTTTCTGTTCTGCTGACATCAAAATATGGAGAGTTGTGTTCTTTTACGGCGCTGTATTCTAGAGTGACCAGCTCAAAATTGATAAATCCGTTTCAATTGCTTGATCATTAACACTGCCTTCAGAGTGCAAGTTTTTTCATTCAGAAATCTCTACTCATAAGTTGTTTTTTTGTTCAAAGTTCACTTTTCAACTTTTGGTTACAGATATTCAGATACGTGGCAGGAGGGCTGTCGATTGCGTTTTTGCTGGCAAGCATACTGTTCTTCGCATATGCCAGGCAAACATCGGAAAGAACCAAAGAGAGAAACACTGTGCATATGTTCTTTGCCATATCCATGCTACTCTTGCACGCAATTTTGCTGGTAGACATTCCTGAAAGCTTGCGTTACTCAGTGGATGCTGAAGGCTTCTCCGAACACTGGATTTGCATCATTTTAGCAGCTCTGACACACTATTTTCTGCTATGCACCTTTGCATGGATGACGCTGGAAGGTATTCTTCTCTTTCTTCTGGTTGTGGCGAAGCAGATGCGTCGAAAAAAACTTGGAAAATGGAAACACGTTATTGGCTGGTTATTGCCACTGGTGGTAGTGATCATCACACTTGCCGTAGGAAAATTGGCAAAAGGTGCGTATTTTAATGAAGCAAATTTTTGTTTATGTGTAGTTTCTTTTCACATTTCTTGTCTTTCATTATTTTAAATTTAAACCTCCCGTTTTATATACCTGAAAATCGAGAACTGATTTCAAAACTAATTTTGGATTTAAAAGAACTAGTTTCTTTTCTAAATGACTCTATCATTAAACGTAGTGTTTTTTTCTAATTTGTTGTTTCTGATTTCCTTCTAAACTGGTGTTTATCACTAGCTTTATTTAAAATACACATTAAAATTTGGTACTTTCAACAGGTTCGTATTTGCTACGCACCAGCGTAAAAGCTGCTGACAACGAAGGTAATGCTTTGTTAATATTTTTTACGTGACGTTCTCAGAAAATGTTTGTTGCAAGAGTCTGCAAAGTTTGAACATCACTTTTTCGTAAAACTCTTTTTACCATTCACAAAAATCGAGATTTCTGTATTCCAAAATGGGCAAATAAATGATAGCTGAAGACAAAAAGTATGTAAATACTACGCGTTAATTCAAAAACGCGTGTAATCAGCTCTTTGGCATTACCAGTGTTATACGTTTCGGCACTTATTGGCTTTACTGGAACTTGATATTCTCCGGGAAAAATCAGCAAACGGTTTTCGACGTAATAAAATCATTACCAGGGGTTAATTTACTGATCACGTAACACCTTTGAATAACCTGTTTTCTGACCAACATTGTTAAACGCAGGTGGGCAAGCAGTTCAAGAATGTTACCTTTCAAAAGATCTTTCTTGGGCTGCCTTTATACCAGTAGCAAGCTGCATAACATTCAACTTCTTCATCGTGTTGCGAGTTCTATGCGTAATTGCGAGATTGACAAAAGAACGTCGCCTGTACAGGGTAAGTATCTCATTTCCGTGCTGTAAATTCATTTTTTANGATCATTTGTTTAAAAATGTAGGACAGAGAATGTGAGAAGTTTGTTTTTAGCGAATTTACTTCGACCTTGAGAACTGTGCAGTCCATGCATGAGCAGTGTAGCTTCATGCATTCCATCTAAGCAGTTGGTCTATTTCGTCTTGCTTTCTTTTATCTTCCCAAGTGCAATGAGAGTTTTAACATTCTAACATCGGGTCCGCTCTCTTGGTTCTCATTACATTTCACCANCAACAGCAATTTTAAAATCATTTAGCCGAAACCTAATGGTTGCAAACTGTCAGAAAATCATTTCTCATGTTACTAGTTCTTTTGAATGGGTAAAAATTGTCTACGGCCATTCGTCTTAATTGCCAAAGCGGTCGGATTTGGATAGCGTAACACGAAGTGGCTTAGGCCTGGTTAGCTTGAAGGTAAATGAGAATGAAGGCTTTATGTAGCTTTTGAAGTTGCTTCTCCTAATTCGCTTAATTTGCTCCTGCTACAGATTGTTGGCAACGTTGCCAAGCAGCAATTCCAAACGACTGCACAAACTGAGAGTGCTGTAATTAAATATAGCTTGACTTTGTTTCACCAACTTCAGCGTACCACGGACATAACATTTGCGACAAGACGCCTTTGAAAACTTGCATGCATTAGCGTCAGGCAGACTGCAGATCATAAAATCTATATGCTGATTTGTTTATCAATGCTGTTTGAACTCGGAACGAGTTGGTATTTTAACAGGAGTCGTGGATCTCAGACGACTCTGATTGAGATTTTATTTCAACGGTTGCCCTACGTTTTCTGTGAAAATATTTTAAAATACTAAAAAAAACGAAAAAACACATATTGCAGAATGACAACGTTCCATCGCAATGTCACTCGTTTATTTCTGTTTTCACGAAAATCCAAATTTCAAAGCGGAAATTCAGTAAGGTTGAGAAAAAAACAAGACAAGTTTGGAATGCTGTGTTTTACGTCATATACGTAACACACTTCCTCGAATTACCAAATGCCAATCACAGCTGGAACAGGGTTTCGCAAGAATCAACCAGTGAACAGGTTTCGCCATAAGTAAAAGATGTAACACCAGCTAAACCGCGAATCTTTTAGTAATGCGTATGGATTGCAAAACGTTTATAAGGTGTCATTGGTTTTAAATCGAAATTGATAATTTTTGTTAATTTCTATATCTGTAATATCTTATCAAAAGCTACTGCAGTATGTGCTCATTACAATTCAAAAGCAAACAACGTTTCCTATAACCACAATGTGCCACTTGATGGAGTGTCTGTTCGTGCTGATTTTCCATCGACTTTACGCTGTAGGGAATATGCTGGAATATTGCAAGTTATGTGATCAAACGTTGTGTAAGAATGTACTAATTTTGGTAAAAGCAGGGTTTTTTAAGGTGTTTTAGGGACCCGATTCGGGTCCCTAGAATTGACAATCGGGTCCCTAGAATCAGAGAAAATTATCATCCGGTCCCTAAAATCTGAGAAAATCGGGTCCCTAGAATCAGAGAAATCGGGTCCCTACAGATCCATACCGGGTACCTAACATTTTCCTTAAGAAAAACCCTGGTAAAAGTTAATTTGTTTAATGATATTGTTCGCAGTCTCTAGCAAGGCCTCAACAGGAAAATCTTCGAAAGTGTCACAAACTTTTGTATAAAATTCCTTGCTTTTGTTGTAAGAATAAGCTCACCCAGCTGTTGGTTATCAGTATCACTGCCGTAAACGATTCTTATTAGTAAAACGTCTGCCTTCTGTGCTTTGCAGCCTGCATCAGAACATTCCTCCACAAACGCTCTTAACGTGAAAGCACTGAAAAAGTCTTTCTCCGCCTTCTGTAAGTTAAATCCGATTCTTGGTTTCCCGTGGATATTGGGTGTGGTGGCTTCATTTGTACCAGGGCAGCACCGGTGTTGGATGTTGCTTGCTCACACGCTTCTCAACGGCTTCCAAGGTAGGTATCTTTTTGTCCTTTTAATTGGTGTAAATGTCACTTTTCTTAAATCCTTTTTTGGGATATATCTCTGAAACGGTGCGGGGTACATTGGCTCAGACAAATATTCAGACGCTTGCGAGTAACCCACATTTGAAAGCTTCTCAGCAAAAACGCGAGATGACCCGGAAAAGTTACTGAAACTAATCGACCAGGTTTTTCTAGACTAATCTCTGTAAAGCTCACTTTGTACAAGGACGTTCCTGTTACAGGCTGGAATGAAGTTTCAATTAAATTTTTTCCTGTACACGTTAAAAGCTGCTGCCTTCAAACAGCGTTTATGTTTTTCCCCACAGAAAAAAATGTAGTGAATTGTTCATTTCATATCTCTTTCTTTGCTGGAGCAGCGTATGATCACAATGGCATCATTATTATCAACTGCACTGCAACACGCAAAAAGTGCTTTTAAATGCTCTTTGCTGATGCATATCATTTTGTCATACGTAAAGAATCCGAAACAATGCAGCTAAACCGAAACGATTGTGAAAAAAATCGCATCGTTTCACGTTTCCGAGGTCATGCTTTTTGGCGCAAACAGTAGTTTCATTGGAGTCGTTTAAAAAGTTAGGACACAATCTGTTGACCAGGTTTTCTCGCCGAGCACACCTCTACAGTTAATATTCTTCTGAGGGTTTGAAGTTGACGGTCGTATTGTAGTTGTGTTTGGGGCCGCAGAGAAATTTAATTCGGTCAGATTTAAATGGGAACAGAACGTCTGTTGGATAATAACCTCCGTTGCACTGTAAGTGCTGGGTCGCAAACGCTATCTATCGTGGTATTACTCAATTCAGCAAAAAGTGGGGCTTATCCAGATTGCCATAACCCTTTCACAACCAAGCAGGCCATTCTTGCTCTGCAGCAGTTTGTAATGTGACGTATGTGGCAGTGCCAGAAAAATTTGAGACGCCCTGTAGCGGCAGCAAAATCATCGAGCACTTGCAAAAAAATTGAGTGGTGATGCAGGAAAAAATTGAAAAGTCGCTAACTGAAAAAAACTGTACTGTTGCAAAGCTTTCAGTCACAAACTTAGATTAAAGCATTGTGACCAGGTAGGTTTATGCACTGTGAAATATTTCTAAATATGTCGGGCACAAATGTAAACAAAATCGCAGCAACAAAGCACAATGATCTGCAAAGTTAATTTTATTTACATAAAAACCCGAATACCAATCACTCACTCACAAACAGAAGAGGCGGGAAAAACTTTTTTACCGACTTTTGTAACTGTTTTGTAATTTTTTTAAAAAATAAGAACTTTACTTCCATTAAATGTCGATTAAGATCAACTTGATTTAATTTTAGCGGTTCAGTTCTAGTAAGTGGTGCCAGCATTACTCAACCACTTTCCACAATGTAAAATTAACTTCAGATTTTACGCTTATTACTTTAAAAAACTATGAAGTTTACTAAAAAGCATCCCTTTGTTGCTAGCTGAAAATCTGAGTTGTTTACGGTGAGACGGCTGATTTATAAATTCGTCACTGCAATTCCCTAACAGTGTTTCAGTTTGTAGGCTCCGTCATTTTGGTTTCCGCTTTCACGTTTACGTCAGCGTGTTTGTTGCTTGCAGGTGTTTTCTTCTTCATCGTCTGCGTCATTCAAAATGAAGAAAGCCGTACACTGGTTCACATTACTTGGAGAAAGGTTCGACACAACACTCACAGCCTTGTGAGTTCTGTCCGAGCCCGCAAAGGCTCATCATACCACGGCGCAACGCCTATGCGGCGGTGTGTACATACGCCACCTGGCAGTGGGCGACACACCCAAACTACTCCAGCTGTTGCGGGAAGAGTTACAAACAATTTTAGCAACATTGCGGGCATGATGCAACCTTGTGAAAGCGTCTGAAAATAAGAATTTTGTTTTTTTTGTTGTTTTCTAATGCCTATTGATTTTTTCTACTTTGTCTCAAAGACTTTTTAAATTAAATTTTTCGAGATAAAAAGAGCGTGTCACACTTTCGCAGAAAGGTTTTTGAAATGAAACTGCGAGAAAGAACAGTCAGACTGTTTTTTGTCAGAATGCTGATGTTGACTGGTAAGAAAATATTATTGCTATGAAATGAAAAAAAAGTTGACAGACAAAAATAGAAACAGGACAACGAATAATGCAACAATACATTTGCTCAAAATGTGTACGTGGAAGGAAATTTGAAAAACAAAACCATGTTAGCCTCATATTTGAGTCAAAGAACTGTTTGGGAATGATAATTCGATTCGATGCTTTCTTTTGAGGAAAAAACTTATTTTTCCACATCAGGAAAACGTCATATTAATTAATTACCTGCATAACCGTTTATTTTAAAAAATGAATATTACATTCCAATGTTTTTATGTAATATTTAGTAACTGCGACAAAATGCCATAATATTGGAATACAATTGATTGAGTACAAATTCTGCTTATTGGGCTTGAATGATGAATCTTGAACTACAGGCTCTTCACTCTTGTTTCCAGTTTCGCACAAGCGAACACTGAGCAGGTATTTCTAGGACCCGCACAAGATTTGTTCATATTGTTTTCAAAAACAAGATCTTAGTTAGGAACTAAAGCAACTATTTTAGTGAATGATGCGACGAGGAGTTGAAAACTTTAACGCAAGTTTTCGGATACGATTTTGTGTTTCTTTGTCAAATTTGTTTAGTTTTGAAGTGTCTAGCGAACATCCAATATACATTTGCTGGCTGAAAATGTCTTGAAATTAGACGTAATTTAGCTAAGTCTGAACGCAACAAACACCTGAATCTTTTAGTAAGGAATTTCGATTGACTCGGAATTTGCAACTTTTTGTTCCAGCGTAGCATGTTAGCACATGTCTGAACACTTTTGGCTTCAAGTCAAAGAAGATAATGTACAGTTGATAAGACGCGAGCCGAACGAACAAGGCCAACGGCTAAGCATAAAGCTTGGAGCATTATTCGTTCGACCAACGTTCCACCAACTAACAGCACAAGTGTGCGTTGCGAAGCCATTTGCTCAATGCCCAATATGGTCATTTTCGAATAACCTTATTGATGATTTTATACATTTTCGAGTGAAAATGTCGAAACCTTTGTTCTCTTACAAAGTATTCCAAATGCAGTGCTTAGCATTTTTCAAAACTTTGCCTGACCTGCAACTGACAAAACCTGGTATCGCTGTTTAGCAAGATCAAGCTACTCTGTCCTTTAGGATTAAAATTTAACTTTCACAACTTTGATTTAAAAAAAAACTTCCGACCTCTTTAAATTTTTACCTGCCTCAAAGCTAATAAACACGTTTTACATCTGATGCTACCGAGATTTTACGATATTTAAGAATAATTTAAACTTTTAATAGAAGTCCTATTTCTGTTTTCCTCAGAAAAGTTCATTTTTCACATGTTGTGTAGTTAATTATGCCAAAGCTGATGCAAAAAACACTCTTTTTCAAAGATTGGTTTTGCAACGTTTTGTTATTCTCTTACAATTTTTATATTTCTTGCCTCATGCAGAACCTCAAAGGTTATGACATACAAATTAACGTTGCTTCTTTTGAAGTACATTCTTCGAATGCCTAATTTCTCATTTGATATCAATCGTTGTCTTCAAGTGTTCGCATTCTCACTAGAAATGCCTCGTTTTATTTACTTTTTGTTTTGACTTTTCTGCACCTTGAATAAAAACCTTAACTTTTCGTATTGTCTACTGATAGCAATAATCATATAAGTGATTTGTTAAAACTGGTTGAATCGTCAGCATTGGCCTTTCACAGCATCTGGCGCAGCAACCAGCCAGTGCGGCTGGGAATTGCCTCAGTGTCCAGGTTCTGTCTCCATTGCGGGGAAACGCCAATCATCACGGTCACTAGATTAGGATTTCGGCGGCTTCGGCGAGAAGGGTGCTGCGAAAAATACATGCTACTGAGGAAGCAGGTCTGCTGAAAACGATCTGATGGACAGACAGATTTTTACAAAACTATTATGCCCATCGCTTTTCATCACAAATACCTTTTCAGCAACCGCTAAACATCTTATCGCAAGATGACTTGTTTCACACTGTAGGTCAGTAGCGCATTATGTTAAATGTGCAGAACACAAAGAGCTAAAAAACTGACCGTTCTCTTCGGCTGCGTTCACTGTAGTGAACAAACATACGCCTGAAACAAAACAACTCCAAATGAATACAGACATTGATCTCATTCATGCTGTATTTCCTGACAAAATATGGCATTATTTTTAAATCCATTTTAGAAGAGTGGCTGAACTTCTACATTCAATTTAGGAATAGTTCGCCCGGACGATTACTGTTAAGCGAACTTCTATGATTTGCCCATCTATGAATAAAAAAATATTTTGCTTCAATCTTACGTTTTCATGCAATTTTATCGCGTTTTAGAAAAAAATGAATAAATATGTCTGCCGTTACCCTTGTGTTAAAATATTTTTGCTTTTTTTCTGCGAAATTTGTCCGTATAAGGTACCCTGCCAACCATTAATGTTTCTAACAAGACCGCTTACGTAGCAACAGGAGGCTCACTCACGTGTAGTCCATAACTGGAAGATCAAGTTTAAATATTTGGCCCTCATCCAGCGAAGTTGACTAGATTTTGTAGAAAAATAAATATATCCTTCTTTAAATAAATCATATGTTTTTAACATTTTTTAAGAAGTGGCAACAAAATGTTAAAAAGGTAATCTGACTCATCACGTCTGCAGGTATGTAAATCATTGATGAAGTTGAGATCATCTGTGGCAAGGAGAAGCAAATAGTTTTGTTAAGTTTTTGTTTATAGAACTGAAGAAACAAAGACAAACGACCTGTTTTCAAAAACTTTATTCGTAATTTGGCGCAGCAAGCAGCTTTCCATTAATTTTTGACTGCTCAGTGCCAGGCTCAGGTAGCGCCAACGTCAATCCAAACGTTGAAGCCCATGCATGCCGCGTTTGCGAACTTCCCGGGAAAATGTTCAACGTATTCAAACTTTCCGGGAAAACTCATCCGTTTGTTAATTGTTGCAGGACTGTTGTTTGCATTTGCTGTCGAAAATATTTTGGCTGTGGTCTTTAAATTATTTGATCCAATTTGTGTTTCAGTTAACACGTTCTGTGTTGACCTCCATACTTAAACCCTGCTTTGCTTCGGAACTGAGGTGCATTTGCGTGTTCATTATCTTGACAGGTTGGGTTTTTAGAAGTCCAGGTGTAGATGAAGTCTCAAAAGTGCAGAATATCAATTGAAGATCAATTCAAACGGCCGTGTAGCATTGTGTTTGACAAAATTAAACGTAACATAAGTTTCAAGGAAGTTTGTGCGTTTCAGCGGAAATGTCTTCAAAGAAAGAAGGGTGGAAATGTTTTCAAAACTTGCACGCAAGCAATCTCTGGGAAAAAACGAACTTGAAATATTCATTCACAAAAAAAATCGCACAAATATTTTCATGGAGTAAGTAGAATTTTGAAATACAGGCAATACTGCATGGTATTTTTCAAATTTCGCTTGATTTTTACTGCCCGCTCACGCTTGGCAAGCATGCGCGTTGTTTCCAGTCAAGCACCCTTTGCCAAAACAACTTTCCGCAGCGAACCGTGACATGTATCTCGATCGCTCCGCTCTCTGAGGCACGCAGCAAGAGAAAATTATGCGCAGCTGCAAATGCAGAGGTGGATATTAGAATTTAGGGACCGCGGCAAACTTTCAGAAAGAGAACACAAAACTGCACATTAAAGTTGTTGACGGGCCCCTTTGACATATTTGCACATAAGTTTTGCGTTATTTTGAAAAAGCATATGACTTGCTTCAGAGCTCATTAAAATGTGACTCCAGAGTATGGTTCAAAAGCTTTTNAAAAAACAATGCATAAACCAAGTGCAAAATTCTCAACGGGGATGCCCATGACATCTCTGTAAANCCGAGGCAACCACCTCGTTCGCCTCCCCCATATCCACCCCTATACAAATATATTNGNTTTTGAGTGCCTGGAAACTTAAATTACGCGATATCGCACTTTTAATATATTCAATTTCAGAAGCGAAATTACGACAAAAACACAGAACGTACAAAGCTGCTTTTTCTAAAATCATTAATTTTACGAAAAGTAAAAATTATGTCACAGACCGTTTGTGGACGAATCCAAACCAAACCACTCTTTGGTCACGTGCCACTTTTCCTACCCAAAAATAAGCATTGCAGTAGTTTGAATGTGGCTACTTCATCACTTGAAAAACGTACAGCTATTTNAGAAACGACGTAGATTCCTGAACTCCTGAGGGGCAACTGGATGTGACAACCAACGCAGAAAAAATGGAATTTGATTTCGAACTTAATGAATGTTTGTGAAGCACAGTAGACCTACCAGATCAAAGACGAATGCTAACACAGCTGTAATTAAATGCTGTAACGTTTCTGACAGCCGAAGCGTAAAAATAAAAGATCGAGCTCAGGAAAATGCGGCAAGAGAAAGTCAGCTCAAAGATGTAGCAGTACAAAAGAATTTTTAGAGTATAAGCTACATAGCCGTGCAGTTGTCTGCACTTGTAGTAAAACAGAAAATTGAAACCATATATAGCACAAAACGCGAGTGGCATCGGAAATCGCAAACTAGCCCTTGAACTTGCTTCATACCAGGTGAATTTAGTTTTGATGAACTAATATTAAACAAATGGATCCACCTGCATTCAAGCAACCCTAACCGAATTAACTATTGAAGTAGTTTGAACAATACAAAATCGCCTGACAGCGAACCTCTGCACCAATGACTACTTAAACGATATCTGTAATGGTTCTTCGCGGACACATGACATAAGCGATTGTTATTTTATCTTCTGTTCTTTGCCACATTGATCTTCACTAGATTGATTGTCGGCTGGTTTTTGCGACAAGATATTCTCACCATATGAGTCCCTGGCACTAAGCTCAGTAAATTTGGCGTGTTGCGCTGATATATCTCGTAAAAAATCGATACAACGATCTTTATCAATATAATAAAAACGTAAAAATGCGAGGACAGGCGTTCGCCGAGAGCAAGTATTTGCGTAGTTAACATCGACATACGCGTGGACAACTGCAAAGCAAAGGCCATTTGTTTGATGTACGGAACGATTTACCTTCCGGGTTCTTCCCGTAATTACGCCTTGAGCATCTAAAACTGCATTCAGTTTTTTTCTGTTAGTTTGATATACAACCATTCTGGTAAATCAGCTAGATCAGATCAGCCACCAATTACTAATTTCTGTGGTTCTTGGTTTCTGCAAACGGTTTGCAGCGTCCTAGGTTTTCATGAACCATATGCTGCTCAGATCTTACATGACTTGCGAATATAATTATATTGCTGCGAAATCTATTCCGTTATAAGACACCATTTAGTAACCATGAACTTTCACGTAAATTATAAACGTTGGGCCAAGTTCCAAGCAAGGCGTGTGTAACACATTGATGATGTGATGTCCCTGGTAAATTAAAGACGTAAAGCACTCTCATGTACCAATTCAGAAAACGAAACATAGCTCAAATCACCCTCAGTGTAAATAAACTGGTGACAGTAAAACAGAGGAATACCAATTTGCTGTTTGCACTTACAGAAACCTTACCAATACGCGTCTCATTTTAAAAAACAATCATAACCTTCTATTCAGGTATTTTTGCAGGCAGGTATCACCAATCTCATGAGCCACGTTTTGTGTGTTGCTAGCAGTACTAGCAAGCTGCATGATTGCCTTTGAAAAAGTCTTTAAAAAAGCTTAATTCACATCACATTTCGTTAGCTGTTAAGTGCTGTATACTGATATTCTACAAATTTCATCTTCAGAATACAGAAAACATGACAACGAAGCAGACAACGTTAATGTTAAATTTATTATGTTTCATTTGCTCTGCTTGTGGGGGTGTAATTTTAAAGGCAAACGTACGCTGTTACTGTGTATTCAACGTAACAAAAGAGATTGCATAAAAACTGTTACTTTTGTGTGGTAAACAAGGTAAGAAATGGAGGATAACGGACGGGCAAAAGTTCACAATTTGGAAAGAGATTACATTTATTAATCATGTTTTCTTTAACGACGACGAGCGGGAAGGCCGAAGCTTGAATATACTCTTCGTTACGGCATGGAAAGAGATTAGTTGGATAGCAGGCCTTGCACGTCAGATGTATCAAATGGCTCCTACAAACCTGGTGGTGAATTTATAGAAAAAAATATGCGAAATTCACAAAAAAACACTAAATCTTTTAGGGAATTGTGCGTGTAGAGAAAATGAAGAGCAACAAAGTTTTTGTGACAAGAAATTTTTTCAATCTTTTAAAATCTCTTTTGGAGGTTGTTGTACGAAGGAACTCAATAAGGAAATAAGAATCCATGCCAAAGTACACGATAGAACCAATGGGGTGTGTAAAAATCACCTGCTGAATTAGGCTTTCGACTATTGCATTTCAAACATGTTGGCAGGTTTGTGAACACAATTTCATGAATATTAAAATTGAACACTCTGACGTAGCATAAGCTGCAATGTGATATGAAAATTTTTAATCTGTCATACAATTTGCTAATTGCAAAAAAGTAAATAATTGTTTGACCTGTGGTTAACAATTCCTGTTTTCCAGACAAATCCTATCACGTTTCCCATCACTACTGGTTTTTCAATTGTCAGTGAAGCGTTTAAACTGTGCGGCCAGGTTCAGTAGTGCACACAAATTTGTTTGCGTTTTGACAGATGGCCAAGCGAGGACAATTGCTGTGTTTTGGTTTAACAAATATTGCGACATATGTGTTAAAATCGGTTAAGCAAATAGGTAGAACCTTTATTGGAATTCTTTCACAATACAGCATTTGCGAAGATGAACTAAAGAACATAAATGTTTACATAAATTCTATCCATTGCCACTTTACATCGATTAAACAACGGACTCTACGCCTTAGAGATTATCCGTACTCGCTTTTTTGTGCTTATGATCATCCCGACAAAGCTGTACCGAGTGTTCATGCTATGCTGAGAAGGTTATAAAACTGCTGTGCAAAACTCTGCCGGCAATGCCACTGATGGACAGTAAACATGCAACACCCGCATTGTCTGCTTTGAAAACTTTATACTTTGTCGTTTCGATTGATGTTGATTTTGACGAAATTTCGAGATCTACGTTGAAAGTTTTCATGAATTTGCCAACCTCAGCGTTCATATCTAACATTTTCAGACTGTACGAGATGCGTTTTCACGCTGCTTTTATTCAAGCACGCGCACAAACATTTACATAAAACAAATCCCCTGTTCTGTGGTTTTCTTTTCTTATTTACAAAATGTAACTTACATCAGTGCTTCTTAACCCGGTGAATGGCTCACTCCAGGTTGAACGAAATTTTTGCAAGGATGAATGAAAGAAGAGGGGTGAATGAATTTTCTGCCGCTAAGTTGTTTTATCCTTTGGTTCTTGTTCTTTCACCAAGACGTGTCAGCAATCATGAATAATTTGGCAAACTCCAAGCGTTCTAACTATCTAAAGCAGTCAGCAACATGGGCATCGGTAGGATTTTTGTCCAGGGAAGGGCCAATAGGGGATTTCCAGGGGTAGTTAAAAATATTTTTGCAGGAATGGGCCAAAAGTGGCTAAATTTGATTTTACCCACTCAAAACTAAGAAAACAACCTTGTTTGCTAAAAATTCGATGGGAAAATGTCAAATTTAATACTCCAGGTGGGACCAAGGCCCTCCCTTGGATCCCCATCCGACGCCCATGGTCAACAACTTATCACCTCAGGAAAGCCGTACTATAATGCTTTTAACTACCTCTATGACATAATAGGGATAGATTTTACCGAGAGGTGCCATGTTTTATTCACTCCAGTGACGGAATCTCGGCTGTGCTCTGCACGAGCGTGCTGTAAGAATGTTATCTGCTGGAATCACAGTCCTTGCGAAAGTTTCATTCTCAATCTCGAGTGAAAACCAAACACATGAACACTGATCAGAGTAGCCTTACTAGTCGAATTGAAGGAGCAACCAATTTGAGATATTTGTTTGTTACCACTTTGGTACTGATTCCAGCATATAATCCGAGTTTATATCTCAGGTAATACTTACAGAAGGTCTTATAAACACGTACACAAACACTTTTTTTGATGAAAGTAAACGTAAATCTATAGATGAAATCGATCAGGACACGCCAGCTTCAGTCTAAAGAACCAGATTTTTAAAGGAAGGCTAGCGTTGAGAATAAGCTTTCTTCATCAAGATTTTTATCAGAACGTATTTTAAAACATATCTCTATTATGGTGATGTTTGGTCTGGTTCGTTTGAATAGTCCCATAGTATAAGGAAATTGCATTATAAGCCTTGCAACAACTGGTGCTCACGACTACCACGTACATGCCAGAAAAAGGATTTTCGTATTTGTTCGAGCTCATGGGCCTCGGAAGAGGGTGGGCAGCGGAGGCCTTGGCCTCTGGATTTTGAAATTTTACATTTTCCTGTTCAATTTTTGTTCAAAGTTGATGCGGATTCAGCTGTCTTGAAATGAGTTACTTCGCTTAAATAGATCTTGTACAAAAATCAAACTGAGCAATAACATTGTGTATGGCTAGGTTATTAACGTCATGCGGGACATGCATTTGCAGTAGAGTGAATGGGAATGTAGCAATCGATGGCAGAGGTGAACGAAACCGAAAAAGGTTAAGAAGCACTGACTTACATCATAGTATTAAAAAGACAGAAAATTACTCCTACGTCCGCCACAAGCATTTTAAGGGAAAAAAGGATTGCGTCGAGGTATACGTGTAGTGCTCAGAGTATTATTTAAAGCAATTAGATCACAACGTAATTGAACTTAGCAGCTGACTTTCACTTCTTGCCAATCACTGATATAAGTAATGATTTTGGCAGAAATACTCATTTCACACATTTCCGCTGCAGATCTAGAAATTCCGTATAAAAGATAAATAGCGGTTTTGGTTATTTCACAATTATGACAACCAATCAAGCAAGTTCAACGACTTCAATATTTCAGTCTCTAGATTCAGAACACCAGGCTGTTAAGAGCTCCAACATTTCATTCCCAAGGTATTGAATGATCGTAGATCAGAGATCTTGCTGCATTTTTAAATTTAACCACAATAAGAAAGTGCTACGACAGCCCAAATATTAATTCTTGAGACTTTGTCAAATTAGGTTTTCATTGCTCGTGGTTTGTTGAAAGCTCTTTTACTGAAAGTCAGGAATTGCAATAGGGCTCAAGTTGCCTTGATTTTGTTTCAATGATCACCACAAATCGAAGAAACGCAGCGCTGCAAGAGGGGGAAACAATGGTCATCTTCACAAACTACCTTTCATGCTATTAGGGTTTAGCTTTATTTGACCCAATTTCAAGGCAACTTGAGCCCTATTGCAATCCCTGACTTTCAGTAAAAAAGCTTTTAGCAAACCACGAGCACCGAAAACTTAAGGTTGCCGAAGTCTCAAGAAGTTTTTCCTAATACATTTGAAAAGCAATCTTATAATTTCTACACTTGAACAGTACTGTCGATTGATTGCCGCGTAATTAATATTTGTACGACGAAGTCTCGAGCATATGTAAATTTTTTCAAGGTATTATGTTGTCTAACATTGTGGCATATAGATCAGTGTGCTGATTTTTTGTGGTAAATGACCTTCCCAAGAGTTCTTTATTCAGTATTAAATTGTAAGCTGATGATTCATATTTATGTTTAGCACATATTGATTTAAATCAATTAGAACGTATGGTAATTTGTGGGTTAATAAAAGTAGATGAATGGATACTTCTAACTAAATTTTCTATTAATTACATGAAATTCATGCATTTTGTCACAGGAAAATCATTGATAAAACTGAGGAAGAAAGTAATTATCAAAATACCCAATGTTGTGCTGCATCGGAAAACGTCTGTAAAATATTTAGGTGTTTTTTTAGATGAATCCCATGTCAAATACTGAAAATCAAAGCTTGCGTTTGCCCGAAGTGCGATATATAAAATCCTGCACCAATCAATGCCTTAAGAATAATTCACCACTGTTTAGTTTATAGTCATCTCCAATATTGCATTGTATCCTATGGGACAGCCTGCGATTCTGTCCTTCAACCTCTTATACTATGCATAATAAAATAATATCCTGTGCGCTCCAACATTTCGTAAATTTAAATGTCACAAAACTCTTTTGTATAAACAACTGGGTTTTCTAAAATTAAACGATATATATCAATTAGAGCTATATAAATTAATGCACAAATTTCTTAAAAATACATTGCTACAATCGCATAAAGCTTATTTCAAAAGACTATTGAAACTTACTCTCACTTCACCAGATCAGCTGCAAGCCAATTACTTTATCCCTACAGTTGACTGTTCTCTGGGTAAAATGAATCTAGCATAACAAGGAGCAGTGGCCTGGTCCAGCATACCGCAACAGTTTAAAAGCTTATCGTGTGGTAGATTCTCTGAAACCGATTTTTATCGCGCTTTATAGGACGTAATAAGCTTGACTTTTGGTAATAAAACGTGTCCTATTATTATTGTCAGATTCATAGCTAGAAAAACCAGGAACAACATATACAGCTCAAGAATAAAACTGAAATTAGCTGAATTCGATGACCCTCGTATTGATAGAGTTTTTATCAATGAAAATCTTACCAGCCGTAAAAAACACTTACTTGCTCAAGCCAATCAAAAAGAAAAGATTTACATTGGAAATATCCGTGGACTAACAATGGGAGGATCCATCTCAGAAAAAATGAAAATGGTGCAGTCATTACAATCCAAACAGAAGACGACCCGCATCGTATCAAGTAATATGTTTTATGATTCAGGCTTCATGAGACTTTCCTATGGTGGTGAGTTACTATTATGTTTGCTCTTGGCATTCACACTGTTTGCAAATGCTAATCTTATGACATCATTTACTTTACCATCTCACCCAAATGGCTGTAAATGATCAATGTGCTGTTTGCAATTTGCACACTGGCTGCAAAATGATGTGCAC
>JGI24021J15306_10001928_pt1 | contig 21415 bp, 8 predicted proteins | sample Ectturendosymbi1_FD_15306 | JGI IMG/M metagenome (IMG submission 15306)
ACCTATCACGTCCTGCAACAGAAAAGACATTCGTTAAAAAATGGTTTTTTTATCGAACAAAATATGGGTACGCATCTTTTTGGGTCACCCTGTATTACGAACAGTGCCACTGAAAGCTTTTGATAAAATTGTTAACGTAGTTCATGCGATTTATTGACGAGAACTCTTTGGCGGCGTTTCTTCATCTAAATCTAAAGCATAGGCTGGGATAATGTGCTTTTTATCGTTGCAAGATTAACTAGCTTGGTACAAAATTGCTTCTGCACTGATGTATTTTTTAAATGCGTTTACCAGATTTTTACTCACTCTTTGTTTCATAGCCATAAGGTGATATTTGCGATGGTAATCCTTAACGAGCGTGCTTTAGTGGGTAACATGCTACAGCTGATCTGTTACGACATTTTACATCTGAAACTGAATTGTCTACTTGGGGGAAACTGTGATGTAGAAAACAGGTGCCTTACCACAGATTATGGTTGGGTTCAAGTAACAAAATTTCTTGTTTAAATAATAAGCAATTTCTAACAAAAAACTAAAAAAAGCTATGCTTATTATGATTCTATTTCAATAAGAGGTGATGATACCTGCACACTAGGCGAAAAATATACTCGGTAATCACCATAGTGTCAGATTCATTGCTGTCAGGATTTCTTTCGATAGATACTGATGCTTATTAGCTGTTTATTGACAAATATCAATCGGTTTATGCATAAAGCAGGCTTTCAAAAGTCTTAAGTTAAATTCAATCATGGGATGACTTGGCTTCAAGTTAGTGCCATGCAGATTCCATTGCGCATTATAAAAACGCAAGCTTATGTAATTTCAGCGATTAATGATTTTTGTTTACGGCGTGCGAGTGTATTTTGAATATTCCATCTTTCAACACAAGGTTCTCACAGTTATACATCTCAGTCGGTAGTTCCATCCATGCTTTTCGATTGAAAAAGAACTTGGATTATACCAGGAAGTTCGAAGTTAGTGTATTCGAGTTGTCTACTCAGTCTATAGCTACTTGAATATATCTTAACCACACTTGCCAGCATACTTTACATTTGCGTGCATACTACTGCTCTACATCTGCGAAAGCTTAAACATATGTGTTTGCTAAACACGTTTGTGGGAGGATGTGCTGTTGCTTGCGCAATTGGTTCTTGGGACTGCGGACATTATAAAGTTGAGGACGAAGTCTTTTCCGTAAGAAAAAGTAGTGTTGCGCCTTTGTCAACTTTTCCTGTACCATTGAAATATGAAAATATGTGTGCGCGTGATACGTGAATTAGGCATTAAAAGGACCGAGATACTATATCTCTCCAGAAACCCAAGTCGGTGTGTGCTGCAAGTAAGCGGCAATGCAGCAGGTAGAGAAGTTCAAGTACCTTGGAATGGTATTCAAGGCAGAACAAAGAGATTGATACACGGATTAGTAAAGCAAATGCAGTTCTGCGTGAGCTTCATCGCTCTGTGGTAGTAAAACGGGAGCTTTCGAACACTGCAAAGCTGTCAGTTTATAAATCGATCTTTGTTCCGATCCGCACATGTGGTCGCTATTCTTGGGTAATGACTGAAAGAATGCCATCTCAATACAAGCGGCAGAGATGGGATTTTTCCGAAGAATTCACAGTGTGACACTTCAGGACGAAGTGTGCAGCTGTGAAATTCGTAAAGCCCTGAATGTCGAGCCACTTCTCTGAATAGAGAGATCTGATCTACGACGTTTTGGCCACGTGACCAGAATGCCCCAGGAAAGATTGACGAGGCAAGTACACCCATGGGAAAGCGGCAAGAGGTCGACCAAGGACGAGGTGGCGTGATCACATCTCCGACCTTGCTTGGTCCTGTCTTGGTGTGAAGCCAGCAAAACTATCAGAGGTTGTTGAAAACCGCGAGGTATTTCAAGTCCTAGCGCTGGTGCCCCACGATCCTCCGGAGAGGAAAAGTGGGTGTGAAAATGAATGAAATGAATGATACGCTCTCGTTAATTGTGGAAATCTGTCGTGCAATTTTGCGACATGCACATGTTACGCTGACTTAATCATCCCTGTCGTTGACTACTACTTCCCAGAGATTGGTCTCGTAGCAATGCCTCCTATTGGCCTTGCTCGTAGTGCAGGTCCTGTATTTTGGACTAGCGGCGTAATATGGACTACGTGTGCCATTCAACTGACATTGATGCTGACGTACTTCGCACCAGTGGGAAGCTGCTGATGACGTTGAAGGCACAGGAAATACTATGCTATATAGTCTTCATTGTGTATATTGTACATTACTACTGTATTAGCTGGTGGAGGCCTCTTTGAGTCAGAATTTAAACGAAAGCTTGGGCGACGCTAAGCCGAAGAATCCATTGCTGGTTGAACTCAAGCGCAAGGCTTGAATCTTTTTCTGGTGTTTGTACTTTCAGCCTTGCTTTTATTCTGTCCACATGCAGCGTTTGAAATTGTTATTAGATAAAATTATGTTGAACTTCTCGGCACACAAGGAACCAGTAATCTGAAACAATGACCCCAATGTTTAAAGGCATGGGGGCTAACGGTAGCCAAATTGCGACTATTCTTTTGCCTTTGTCATCCGACGGTCGCTCCAAACAAAAATAGGTTGTTGTTTACAAAAGGTCACTTCAGACCATCTGTTATTGCTCCCTATCGTGATTGGTTTAAAAATGCATTAAGTCCAAATCTTATTCGTAGTGACCGACTATGACCCAAGCCTTCTCGTTTTCGTCGCAGGATACGTGCGTTTTTATTGATATCCCTGTTTTGCATGCTACGTTCATAATCTTGTTTCGAACATAATTATCAAAGTGTAGTCAACAGTTCACGCAGCTCCACATAGGTGTGAGTATACTTAACATGCTTTCTGTTTATTTTCAGTTTACCAAGGACGCTTTCATGGATTGTTACACAAGTTTCATCAACAACTTCTTGAATGCCAGGGAAGCTGTGGAGACTGCCATTCAGGCAAAGTCAGCTTTCAAGAGCTTCCTTGAGGTACCTTAAAAACTTCAAACTGCACTCAAGCTGATGTTTCCAAGCTGTAGTGTTCCAAGATAAAATGGCGCAGTATACCTGTGCTTTCACTCTTGAGTGGCGGGATATCAAAACGATCTGAGCCCAGTTGTGTTGCAAAGTAAAATCCTGCACGGAGCAATTTAGTTTGTAACGCCTATGCAAACGCTTTTTGTATATATTCTTTCAGCTTAGTCTGAAACACTGCGTTTTTTACAATTTTTATTTCGCAAATCCTCTGAAGAGATGAACTCCTCGTTTGAGTTTTAAGTTCCTATATATCCTGTAACGTGAAATGGTTGAATTTGTAACGCTGCAGTTCCAAACGTCGTGTTAAGCTACCGGTGTTCCTCAATTTTGCTCAGCACGACGATGAAATCACAACTTTCTGGGAAAATTCATGTTTGACGTAATAACAAAAACCGTTGACAACATAGAACCACTAATTGTGATTTTAACTAGTCGCTATGCAGTGTCACGAAAATAGTTTCTTGCATTATTACTCTCAGACCGTTTGTTTGTGCGACCTTGCCCACAAACACCTATACTGGATTTCCGTGCGTGATTAGACGGTACTTCGACTTTATACCATGGATGGGATGTCGATAGTCCTGTGGCATATAATCCTAGAAACACTGAATTGACCAAATCGTGACTCGGGCTATCCCTAAACTTATCCTGAAGTTCAACTCAAAATCTGTCCCTGCGCAAGTAAAGATTAATAAGCTCAGGTTTGTTTATCAGCTGTCCCTAAGCGTTGGTAAATGACAGATCTCGTGAGCTTTGTAAAAGACACAAATTCATGTGAATGAGGACAAACTCACGACTTCATTCTCGATTAATCCAGCTGTACATCGTCAGATCAATAGGCGTTGTGGGTTAGTGAAATCATCACCTACTTATATCGTCGGAAGCGGGTTTTATTACATTCAGCACTTGTGTAACAACATGTGGCACAGCCTACGATATCTGCGGAATGACTGCCTTAGCATTGTGAAAGTACTCTAGGATACGAAATACAGTATGGAAAGTACAATGCTTAATATGAGATCGAAATTGGTGTTGTCATAACGACCTGAAGATATCTGCGGTGTGGATCACGCCGCACAATGCAGTTCTGGCCGAAATCTCATATAGAGATTAAGTGCGGTCATAATTCTTTAATATTTGCTGGACAAATTTTGATGTGAGTGTATTTGACTGTGCGATTGATCTTTGACACGCGAGTTGCTGTGTAATGATCGATCGAATTAATGCCGTCACGCATAACAATCATTCGGTTACACTTGCCCACGTTAAAATTTCGACTGGTGGCTTAGGTCTTGTAGAAAAGATGCAGAATGCTGTAGCACGTAGAGCTCAGCAGTCACAATTGCTATAGGAAAAATTTAGAGAATGAAGATTGGTGTTGTAATTATAAATTGTTGTTAGCGGTTTTGAAGCGAAAAGTAGTGTCACTATTACATCTCGTCGCGTAGCCTGTAAAGGCAAACTGCTTGGCTACAGTTCTAAAATTCAGTTAAGGAAACGTTTGCCTTTTATTCTTTACCTTCGCAAAGCTTTGTTTATTTAACTGTGTTTAAGTGTGCTCAAATTTTCTACGAGAGCAAACATTGCGGACTTTGGTGAACGCGTGCCTTTGATGCGAGCCTCCACTGTGGTTTATTGTCATCGCTGGATCTTAGGTACGAGTACAAAATTGTCAAAAAAAAAACAAAAAACATGCTGGGTGCTGCGAAACTTTACGTGTTTTGTAGAATATCTGAAGAGCGATAATAGAGGGTGGTAATAACAAGAAAATCGTGAATCGATGCTTAAAAATGGATGGTTTTGATAAATCAAGTTCATGTTCGTGCAAGTTGAGTGGCAAGTTACTCCCTGATATGAATTACTTGTAAATTATTTATTTCCTCTTAAGTTCCCAAATTCTGATTTCTTTAATGTGGTAGAATTTACTGTGGAAATAACTTTTTTGTTTGGGACTGCTGTTTTTGCAGAAAAAATTATTTCATGGTTTAATTAACGGAAAGATGTTAGTTAAAATTGATTAAGCTCCACAAGTGTGTCTGAGTGTCTTAGCAGTTCTGATTAAAAGTAACCATTGGTAAGACACTCAGACACACTTGTAGGGTAATCAATTTATAGTAATCACTGGTCTTACCCTGCAGAATTTTGCCAGTCCGTTGTTAAAGTGCAACGATCGCAGACTCTGCAACCATGGGTTTCCCATCGCAATTCTCACCTTGACAACTTGAGTCCTTGAGTGCTCTTCACCATCCTTGCTTTTGTGCAAACGATTTTCAACTGGCTAATGTGCCGCCAACTGTCGGCTTCCATACGGCAGTGCAAGACGCTCGGCTATGTTTGTAAGATTCAATCAATTTAAAGCGAATTGCGCCATAATTGATCTGTGAAAAAGAAAATCTACGATCATAAGCAAAATCCACTTAAAGGGACAAAATAAAATGAAATGAAAAAAATCATAATTAGCTGATTAAAATTTGAGCAGCTAAATTTGGAAATTATTTTCCACTCACCCTGATTATACTTGTACAGTCACATCCAAAGTTGCTTGCGTGTCTGACTGATAAGTGCTTCAATAATTGGAGAATTCGCTCAGAAGAAAAGTGTGCTGATTGCTGTATCAGACACATTCGCCTGCGCTTCATTAAAATTTTGAAGAACATTGCTGATGGTGTTACTTGAAATGCAATGTACAGGCAAATAACAACTGCGTGGCAACATTTTTCCAATTAGATTTTTATTGTGAGGCTAACGCGTTGAGACGTTAGTGACATTGAATTGGCTGCCGCAACAATCTTGTTCTTTCGAAAATTGAACTTAATGACGGCATAATCAGTGTGTCAGTAGTTTAGAATGGGTAATTCGGTTCGTTTCAAGGTTGAGTTGTAGAAGAGTGCTCTAATAAAAGCCAGAGAATAAGACGGAGTTCTGTTGCGTGTTTTCTGCGTTGCGACTGTCAAAGTTGAGGTCAGGCTCCCCATTAGCTGCAAAACCTGGCAACGCACAATAAAATAAAGCTGGTTATTGACCCAAAAATCTGTATTTTTTAAACGCGAATGTAGCCATTAGACATTATTATCACCATAAATCACAACAGCTTGAGGTCACCGGGCTTTAATATATAGCATTCGTGGTAAAAGTGGATGTAACAAGTAAACGCGTTTAAAGATGAATTGAATGTGACCTTGCTAGATGTTTTGTTTGCGATTGCAGCTTTTTCCGGAGTGTTTTTGATGTGTGAACATATAACCAGCATTCGGTGAAGCTATGTACGGTAACTGAGGACCGTGTAGTCAGCCATAAATTTGATTGCGTAAGCACGCCGCTCATTATTAGCCGCTCTGTTTAGCGTAGGCTTCTGAATTATTGAGGGTTGAACGCACTTTGATGTGGGTCACTCTGCGGGTCTGAGCGCTGATACCTGCCAAACAAAGCGACACTGTGTCTTGTTATAAACAAGTTCCGTACTTTTTTACTTCTCAATCACTTAAGTGTCTGAGATACCGTACGTTTCGACCTGTTTCAATTCAATCCGGCATTGTTTGGTCTCAGCACATCGACACTGACTGAATGCTGATAGTAATTCAAACTCTCTTTAAAATTGGTTGGTTGTTGAGGCATCCATTTTTGTATTAATGTAAGTTTTTTGATGATATGCGGTAGTACACGTGAATTTTATAAGGCAAAGTAACTTATAGGATAGTCGTGGTGGGTAGGACCATTACTTTTATAGCCAAGATTTTCTGCGTTGTGACTGTGAAGTAGAAGATCTAAATTTTCTAACAGTGTTCGACTAAAAAAAGTAATATTTTGTCATCTAGTAAGGATTGCTCAAGTCTCCCTAATTCCGACAAGGTGGGCTGTCCCGTCAACATAATGTAAACAAAATTAAATTTCAGGCTATGGATTATCGCGTCGGTAACGATTTACCAATGACTTTAGTTGCGTTTAGGTCACATGGACTTGGCTTTTAGCTTGCATTAGGGCACTTCAGTGGAAAAAGCATACTGTTCTTTTCTGCTCATGAGCTATTAGCTTATGCTGAACGATTGCACGAACACATGTTCTTGTAACAACTTGTTTGTCGAGTGACATTACTAGGTTGCAACAGCGAATGCTTCTTGAGCACGAAACCGTAGCGAAATGCAGCTATAAAGTAGTCAAAGTTGGCTATTAAACTATCCGATTTCGTCGGCGCTGTGACGTTGGCGTTCTGCACCATGGCAGCCACCATCAGTATGAAAACATTTGTCAATCTTTGGTCTTCAGAAATGGAAATGCTTGGGGAACGTGACGCACTACCTCCGGCTTCAAAAGAGCTATTTACCATCTTTCTGACAAAATACCCTGAGTTTTATGGCAGCTTTTCATCAAGCTGACAGTCTACATTGTTGTTGCAGCAATGCCAGCGTGATAACAAAGAAAAGCAAGGTCTTTTCGATCTTTTGATTCAACCTGTGCAGAGGATACCACGATACGAACTCATCATCAAGGTTTGTTGGGAATCAACTGAACATGTGTTAAATCTCAACAGGTCAGAAATCTTCAGAAGCACATTTAAACCCGCGGCGATCGCTGAGCAGCATGGGAAACTTTTGAAGTCACACATTGACAGGGATGCAGCTCTGCTGGTGTCATGTCAACTGAGTGAAATCTTTAGTTACTTAACTGGTAGACAGCGAATGACTGCGGTCGTAGGTGGAAATAAGAACTCCAAATATTTAAGAATTTGCCTCAGAAGTGCACTTTGCACGAAAAGCAAGTTTAGGTCCTGGGTTTGGACATGAAACGTGTTATAGTGAGGTTCGGAATATCAGACAGCTTTCTGTGTATTTTGCTCATTGTTTTCATGTTTTTAACGTTCGGAGCTCAGATTGACAGATCCATTCAGTAAAAAGTCGTGAATTTAATGAAAAGCCGTATATTGATGTTTCATGCCATAGTTGTCCGTACAACAGGTAAGTACATTCCAAGCAAGCCCAAGCTTTGTGTCCCCGGAGCCTCGTGTTCCTTTTTAATGTAATTTTCAACACGACCTACGTTTTGCTGCCGTTTGTCTGTTTTGCCCGTGACTCATAGCAAGGTTGGTACTGGGATGTGAATACCGTCCCAGCAGCAAAGAATGTTAATGCTGCATAGGAACAGCAAATCTCTTGTTCGCAGGACCTCCTCAAAAACACACCAGACAGCCATGCCGACAAAGAATGTCTACTGATAGCACAAAGGGAAATACACGCTTTGTCGGTCCGGATGAATCGAGGTAACAGAAAATCTTACCTCCACGTACCCTCTAAACTGCTTTTTCTCTGGTTAAAGTTCATCAATAATGGCAGTTCAGGAATCTTATATTTTGATTACTAAGCATTCTGGCGCTTCTAGAAATTGCAATTAGCCCGCGTGCTAACGATCATATACTATCTCATTGTACTTTCACTAAACAACTTGAAAAATCATGTTGATGAGTATTTCCAAGTGGATTAGAACAACACTAAACTTTTCTTGTGTGTGAGAGTGTGTGGAAAACCGCTTGTGTGCTTTCCGAAACTTTGGATAAATCCCAAACTTTTTATTTGATGAAAACCGTTGAAATTTTGCTCAACACAATTCTGTTAACATCGATTTCCAATTGCTCTTTAAGCACTGGTTTGCTGCAACTGCCAACTATCTTTGCGTTTGCAACAGTGAACTTGCCGAATTGGATTATGGCATATTTGCCTTGATCAAAGGGCGCTTTGAACAAGAGCCCACAGCCTTATTTCATATGTAAGCGTACAGAAAATTATGGCTCAGCAGGTCAAAAGGGAGTTGCTGCTGCATGAACGCCAGTGCTCTCGCTCCATTGCAGTATCATGAGCGTTGTGAATTTGCGTAGCGTGACGAATTTCTGGTATGGTGTTTGAAGATCCCCACAGGGCAGACGAAATGTCTGCCTCAAGATTCAAGATGCTCATGTCGCTGTTGTTGAAGAAACATATTATCTGTAGAACAAACTGAATTTTTAAATATTTTGATATTGACCTTTTTCCTCTTTTCTATTTCTAGTATTTATTGCTTGCTTAGTTGCTGAAAGGTTAGATGGCTTAACGACACACTAGAGCTTTTCACATACTTCCATTGCCTATTGTTCCCATTGCGACTGTGTTGCAGTTGTGCAGTGGCAGACCGTTTACGGGTATGTCGATGCAGTGAGCAAATGAAACATACCTGTCCGTTATGAAGGCGCGATATTCTTGTTATTCTAAGTAAAATAGTCAATTTCCAGTGCGATCTGTTTTGTGTTTGGCCATTGGACGAATGCACGCTCTCACCTGTAGATTGTTCTGTAGGTCATTTAATACCTTTATGAGAAAAATAAATCTCATTGGAGTCATGTATTTCACAAGCTGTTCTTGTATAGTTGAATCAAGGTCATTAAATGGCAACAGTTGATATTGCAGTGAGAAGTAGACATAAACGAACCCGCAAGAATGACCAAAAGAAATATTTTCTAAACTTTTGATGAAAAGTATGGTGTAGCGGCGCGTAATCATGGAAGCGGGAAGATTTTCACCGTGGTTGCCATGGATTTTCTTGATTGATACTTCCGTCCGTTTTTTACGCTTATCTGCCTCGATTCATTCATTGTTCAAGAAATTAGCTGTTTCTGTATAAATGTGCGTTTTAATTTTTTATTAAAAACTAGAACAGATGAAGCATGGAAGTTTTGCAAAGTCATAAGGAGCAATAAAGCAGAAACCAATGACTGCAATGAAATCATATTTGGTCTTCCAAATAGCAACGGTTTTCATTGCAGAAAGCATACCACTTAGGGTTTTTATAATATTTTTGTAAATGTTTTTTTCTCTTTATAAAAGCGCTTACTTTAAGATGACGTGCTCTGTTACGAAATCTCACATTGTCGAACATGCATGTTCTTAAAAATGTGTGAAAAAGCAAACTGTTTTTCGCTAACTCCTGCTGCGCGTAACTTTGTCTTGATATCCACCAAGAACGAAAATAAAATGCCATGTATAAATTATCCTAGTCGCTAAGTTGACAGTGTTCTGAGCTTGTCATTAACAGCTGATAAAAGTATCGATTGCCACGTGCTTATTTGTATCCGCGTCTTACACTGTTCTTCCGACGTGCCAAGTGAAGCAAGACTCCAACTAAACGTTCAAAACGTTGTTGTGGACGAAATTATGTTTGGCTGCTGTGATGTACAAACTTTTCGGTATCAGGAGATGCATTTCGAAATCTTTCAGAGTTTCACGAAATCGTTCGAAAAAAATTGGCCGTGCTGAAACGTAAACGTTTTTTGAAAAACACTTTTAAGAAGAAGATTTGATGCCAAACCCTTTAGATCCGTTTATGGTTGTTTGTAACCTTTTTTATTTTTGAAATTGCAGCAAAGTTCCTTGAGTGAGACAGGATTAATGAATCATACTTTCGGTGCAGACTTTACCGTCGTTGTTGCTGGGCGTTAGTGAAGTTATTGGTGTGTGGTAATATTTATTTTAATCTATGTTCTTTTTTCTTAAAAGGCGAAAAACAAGCAGAGGAAGCTGACCTAAATCTTCGCAAGTTGCAGGAAATTGAAAATATCGTTGTAGGAAGCGTCGATGTAAGCACTTCTTAGAAAGTAGACATTAGTGTTGTGACATTCGGTTATTGTAAAATATTTGGTGTACTCACTGCGTTTTTCAACAAACTATGTTTATTGTTTCACCATTGCTTATGCTGTAGGTAGGGTTTATCCAGGATGCAATTAGTTCCTCTGTCTCCAGACTGTTGTCAGGCGTTGTCCACCATCTTATCGCTTGCTATTTACAACAGATCGCCAGCATTTCGAAGCGACGATTTCTTCGGCAAGTTATCTGCATGGAGCTGGTAAGTCACGCGGAGCGTTTTCATGTAACCAGTGGACTAGTTTGACTATACTCAGGGCTACCATCGTTCTAGAACAAAAAATAAGGACGACTGGGGAAGATTCTATTTTCCTACCCAAAATGAAACAACATTTGGTGTAAATATCCTGTTTGCACAACTAACGTCAGATCATATATTTGCATATTCATCTCCTGACACAATATGCTTCAGCAGTGTTATATTCTTAGAAAAAAACTCGTGCATCACGGATTCCTTCTTGCAATCGTCACAGATAACGTTTTTTCGCTTACTTATTTCTTCTTCACTCAAGTAAATGCTAAACTTTCACCACAAAATTAATCTTCCTCAGATTCCTCACCAGCCTGGACGGCTTACAGTGATAACAATGCCTGATAATGCGTCACGTCTTTGTGCTGCATGATTACACTAATTTTATTACCTCACAAAACCTTAATCGCAAAATGTTCAAGATGTCATGGAAATGGTCTGTATGTTTAGCAAAAATTGCCTATTTAAAATTGTTATGCTACAGAAAGACAAAACAAGGATGCAAGTTACATTTCTTAAAAACAAGGACAATAATATTTTCCAAGGCGTAGTACTTCAAATTAAAGACAATTCTTAGAAATAAGGACGGTGTGGTAGCCCTGACTATACTACAATATATTTTCTTAAGTTAGACATGGGGCATTTCGATTTTGTGTTATTAGTGTTTACTTCTTTCAGTTTTTTCTAGCGCTTTGAACTCTGCCAGCGGGAATAATTAAGTAGAGTTATTGAAAGTATACCAGGCGCCAGTTAGAATTGTGTTGATGGGGGTTTCTGCTTGTTACGTGCTTGCTTATTCGTTATGGTCGATGGCCACTTCTATTCGTTTGAGCAAGTTGCTGATCCGGCAAATAAAGGAAATTAAATACAGTAGTTGCATTGACAATCAGCACATTCTTGATCTTGTGGTGGGTATTTTTCTTTAAAATCTTGTTTGAAAACCTTTCAGTGTTGACTTTAGGCTTTGTGGTCATCATGGTTTCTTGGAATGTCTTTCATTTTAAGGACTTGCCCATGTTTTGCAAGTGTTTGCATTAGTAAGGTTAGCTGCTTTGCGTCACTGCGATACATTTGCAATATAAGTGCTTGGTGACATCAGTTGATAATGATTCATGTTTTTACCCTTGCCATCGTAATAGTAAATAGAGGAAAAGTTACTCTGCTGTCTGTCGGTATCTCATATTGCGGGAATACCGAATGGCTAAGGAGGTTGCGAAAATTCTACAACTTATCCTTCTCTCAACACATGTTTTGTTAGGACCTGCTTCTTTAACCCCGTCACTAATCGCAGTTATGTGAGTTGGTATAGTTTCAAGTCACATTAAAGGTTATTTGTGTTACAGCGGTTGCTTAATTTCGTGTGTGTCACAGAAACGCGACAACAAGAAGGATCTGCTTGTAAAAAAAGATCGAAGCCTCTGGCTTTTCAACGACTGCCTGATGTGCACCTCGGTGAAAAAAGGAAAAGTTTCCACTTTGAGGCGCAGCTCCATGAATCTGTGAGTAATAAACACGTTCCCGGCGCCTGAATTTCTTAAGATTTCGCGATTCTATTTTCAGGAAAGACAATTTCACCAGAAAAAACGCTGTGTTTTCGTGTGCTGTGTTTCCTGTTGGCTTTTTGCTTCCCGCTTACAGGATTTGAGAAAGACAAGCTTTGAAGGTTTTTTCGTCCTGCTTTCATGACACATCTGGCGATGATTTATCAACGTTCACGAAGCAGTTTAAGTGCTGTTTATTACTAACTGCTATGTTGAAAGCACTGATGTGTTAAAATGTCAGTAGGCCTTTGCTGATCAAGGCTGTTTTGAGCTTAAACCGTTTTAGTTAACGTCACTGTTTTTTTAAACCTGGGTTAAGTTGTCGATTTGGGTGTTTTCCCTATGCAGCCTTGAAATTGGCCATTAGTTGTGGTTTTCCAGCTAAGGACTGTTGACGCTGTTGTAGATGCTGCTTATAGGTCAGAAGGAATTGGTATATGGTGCGAGTAAAGGTTTCAAAAAGTTTCCAAACAATGGTTAAAACGGTTAAAAGTTTCGGTTTAATCAAGTTTTATTTTTTGTTGCATACTACGTTTTTAAACCTTCTCCGTTAAAAGTTTTTGCTCCAAGTGCAAAATATCTCAGATTGTTGATATTAAATCAGGGTTCCTACAGAGAATAAAAAAGTATGGAAAAAATTTGGTTATTTTCCAGCCTGGAAACGTCTGGAAAATTTTTGTTGGCCTGTTAATGTGGAAAAAGAAAATAATTTTCCAAACCTAATCTTTTGATATGCATTTTCATAATATTTGATTGAAGATTAATAATTTTACTTTCATCATGTTAACCATCATCGTGCCTGTATTTGACCTGGGTGTGTGATTCGGAAAAGTTTAAGACTGGAAAAAGTTAGGAAATTTATATTCAAACTTGCGTAGGAACCCTGTTAAGTCCTATCTGATACACACCGCGATTAAGCAGAAACAGCAAATTTCTTTTGGCTGAGGATAACAGTGTACCTTCTGAATGTTTTTCCTGTGGATATGGCTAAATACTGTCGCTTAAAGGTGAAACACTCGGTTTCAACTGAAAGATGTTCTCCATCTTTTAACATACCAGCGACAATTAGTTTGAAATGTGTATTCAAACAGGTCGTGTTTGAATCTACTGCGAAATTGCTGACAGTCATACAGTCATGTTTTGGAACTAAGGCCCTGGAGCACGATGTCATTTTAATGCCGGCAATGTATTCACCACAAACAATAGAATTATTCATTTTTGCTTAATTATAAACGTTTATGCGGAGTAAATTTAGGTAATAACGAAAATACTGTCATTCGATCTTGTATCTGCTAGAAGATTTTATGGAAACTTCCGCGGGCATTTAAGATAAAGTTTTTCAGCATCACCAGGTCTTCAGATCTGGGCATATTGTAAAGTTTATCGATCTAGTCAAGTAGCCATATACCCTGACAAACCTGCACCTGACGCTAAATTGCAAAATCCCCTACGTCATTCTTTTAGTAGTCCGGTTGTTGCGGCTCTATCTAAAACTCCATAGTAATTTGGCGGTTATGCTGTTTGAATTTACTTGTACCAGACGTGTAGCGCATTTGTGATAGAGACTGAGTGGGCCAGAGTGCTAATAAGCGGATTGGGTCTAATTAACGTCAGTTTCCTGTATATGCTCCGCAACCTGCTGGTATGACTTAAAAAAATTAAATTCACAACGTTTTGATTTGACGGCAACCAACAGCAAGTTCCCAACAAGATTTGTGTGGTTAAACACGTGAGGCATGTTGCATTTGGCTGGAATTGCTGCTGTAGCAAAAAGCAGAACCTCAATTTGTATGGGAAAAGATAGGATATATTTGAACAGGGAGAAGACATTCATTTTGAAGTTACGTTTGGGGACGTTGATTTCCTTTGCATCGTTTCCGCTCCTGGGAAAAGTGCTTTGTGCTGCTTTAGGCTAATGGGCAGTTTTTCAGCTTCTTCAAGTGTCAGAGATCCGCCTGCAACTTGCGTCGTTTTTAGCTCTGTCGATTCTTTTCTATCGCTAAGTTCGAACTAGGAAATGTGCATTTTCTTAAAAAGTAAATTCGTCGAACTTCACTTGACAGACCGATCGTAAATCTGTCAAAGACTCGAAAGCCAATGCCTTTTGTCGATGGAAGCACTAGATCATATCGGCGCATATCTGCCCGATTCCGGTGGTCCTGTCTCTATACACATTAAACGGTCACACGCGAGAGTACCGCGCACTTGACATCGACACCCATTTACTTTAAAGCAGTATATCGCAGGTTGCTCTGCTGTACCTGACATATGTGCGATAAACGACGCCAGAAGGAATGTGCGCTCAACCACGCGTTAATAGCGAAAGTGTTACGTTGCGCAGACTTTGAGGGTATTCTTGCATGACTCCGCGCGTAGCTTGCCTTGAATTCTCGTGGAGAGCGCTGTGGGATGGGAATACATGAAATGTGTTTGTATTTCCTACCTTTCACATGCTCAATAACAAACAGGAAAGTTCGAGGAAAATCACATATTTCTGTTACGCGAAACTTTTCGTCGTGTATCACGTTCGCTTCGCGTTGATCCTGTGTGCGTAGAAATTTGAAAACGTGTCGATGTCTGTTGCGTGTATGTTTCAATGGGTTTCCTGCGATGATAATTTTGATAAGACGACTGTTGAAAAAACAGCGTTGTCATACCTTCGGTGAATTCAACTTCAATGTCTTCGGATTCGGTGCGAGCACTAACGGCAAAGTTATCGCTGCTGTCACTTTCGTTATGTTTTAATCTGAAAAGGAAAATAGATCGTGTGTACGTTTAATTTTCAAAAGTGAATTGTGTGCAGTTGCTTATGGTTGAAAATTGTTTTTTTTCGCTGAGACATTTCGGTCATATGTTCCATAATAGCATTAACGCTTGCCATAACAGTATACACTATAGCCTATACTCTATATTTTCAGACATTGTGACCGAATTGACTCAAGTTTTTTGGTCTTTAAAAAGATTCGGTCTAAGACCGAAAAAACTAGGTTGAAACATACTTAACAACCATTGAGCGCCACGGATGTTCAACCTGATCGCAGGACCACGTGCCATCGTTGTATTCTCCCTCGCCACACACTCCGACGTATCTACAGTGGCCGCTGTGTGGTAATTGTTGGAAATAGCATTACAGCAGCCTGTACAGGCAGGCCTCTCCTTCACCGCCGATGTGGTTCATGTCTGACAAATTTAATAATTGCTAACTGTGATTCTCGGAATGCATTTCGTAATGAAAACGAATGTTCTTTTGCATTTTTTGAGCTAAGTGCGTTCATTGGCAGAACAACTATATGTTTGCTTCGGTCAAAGCTTTATTAATATTACGTTTCAGGTATTAATCTCACATACAACGTTTTTTTTCGAAAACTTCGCATTCTTCGGTACTCCGCCTCATATACGTGCCCTCAATTTTTATCCTTCATTCGTTGCTTGCTAACTTCGTGGTTCTTCTTGTCAACTCCACCGAGCACCAACAATACTAGCGCGATGTTTGACCTTGAACTTTTATATAGTATGTTTTACCATTGCTGGAAATACGCGCAGTTTTTTTGCTATTTTTTCAGTTGCTTTGTGCGGCGCTGTGGCGTTGCACAGCGATCCTTCAAACGACCTGTGAAATCCATTGCCTTTCTTTAATAGGTGCTTTGACGCACAGCATTTGTTTCCAGCTAAATGAACTCATGCTAATGGTATGATTTAGAAGAGATGCTCGACCTTTTATGAATATTTGAGTTTTTCATCTCATAGACTCATCTCGTATGATCCACGTACATCCGCCTGTTTGCTTCAGTCATACACCTAATTTTTACGTTGTTCCGGCATAGTCGTTATGAATATATTGCTACCATTGTTATTCAGACCAAAAAATGACTAGACGTCTCTTTGATGTCGATATATGTTTTGTTTGTGGACTTATCGTCACTGAAAGTTAACCAGACAGCATTCATTGACCGACTACATGCGACCACATACGCCGAAAAGTATAGAATGTTAAAAAATAATTTTGCCACATTTTCCGACCAAATATATTTTCACGCACCCACGTGTTTAATACAATTGTGGTTATGCATGGTGACACATCCATCCACTAAGCGTTGTAAGCAAATGAGAGGTCGTTATTAAAAGATTGCTTTTGTTAGGCTGCCCTTCGAGCAATGGAAGTGTGTATTACCAGGAAAAGAGGTGTCTTCAACAAGTAAATTGCTCCAAATCCAGAGGTTTAACATGATATTGTAAATAATATTTTGTCACAACAGAGGTTGATGGTAAATCTGGTAATGGCAAGCGATAACCGTGGATGGGTTACTTTAACAGAAACGTAATCTTGGTTTTCCCTTTGCGAGGAGCAGATGTGGTTGCGTTAGTCGTGAAATTTCCTTAAAATCATGTTCAAGAGTAGCTTGGGCTTGTGTGGAAGCGCTGTGTTGCTGACTACATCACCTTCAATAATAGGACTTGCGCTTCTATCGGCATTTTTGCAACTTGGGTTATGTGTCGCTGCTTGTGGTTACGATAACAGGATAGGAGAGTAGTTGCGGGTTCCTGTAATCGTAGGTGGAATGTTGATGATTGTCTTGACATGAAATTTCTCCTCACTTCCAAGGCTTTATCCCGTTAGCAAGCTTGTTCCTGCACACTCCTGGTCTTGCGATCCGCAAATTGTTCAAAGTTTGCTGGCGTTCGTTTCCGATCCTCGAGTAATTCAAGGCACATAGGCTGCGCCTGCGCTTTTCGTTTCGTTCATGGCGCTCGAGACGCTGAACGAGCTCGCCAGCGGCGGTGCTTCGCGTGTTAGGCAATGCTGAATATTCGGTCGCATTCGTAGATAAAATGCTTTTTCAGTGCAACGTGTACTTGCCATATGCACTATGCAGCTTTTAATTTACGGATGTATATTCCCTAGATCTTCGTTGTTAAACTCGTGAACGATGTATTGCATGAGCACCTGTGTGCAGTTCCCTGACCTCTACATTGCAGAAATACGACCAGCACAATTATCGGAAACACGCGAGTAACCCGAGAACGCTGCGCAACAAGCCGCCAGTGATTAGCCGTACGTGTCAGCATGCTCTGAACTGTTCCACTGGCTCCCCTAATTCCTTCACGATTGCTTTTATGCCGGAATGTATTCCTTAATTTGTTCGAAATACGCTGCAGCTGCATCGTGTTGCGTGTTGCTGCTGAAATGCGACAGAGAAAACTCACCGCGAATACTTTTGCTTTCAAGTTTTTCTGCAGTGGTATAGCGAATGATTTCGTCAGTAACAACGGAACTGAACATTGCTGTTAGCGAAAATTTCATCAGTATTTTTGTGTTCTCTGATCAGGATCACAGGCCCAGTCTAGGTACCGTAGGTTTTGCAGGGTTGGCGGAGGCGCCAAAGCTGACGGAAGTCATTGTATGCTGGACCAGAGCCATTTTGAACGCGACATGCTGCGTAATGCATTGACATTTGATAGCGCGATGGTTTGTGTGCTGAAAATCCATTAGTTATGCGCACGGCTGATTGTGTGCGTTGCATTTGTGTGCGCAGGTGGTCCATATCTACTGAGGGTATGATGATCGACTTCTCCTGCAGATACAAGTTTTTGTGGAAGTTTCCCCTCGAAGATGTTGCGCTCAGCGAAGGTAATTGCGTTTTTGTCTGTTTTCTGCAACAACTTCGCCGCGCATTTGATATCAGGCAGTCTTAATTTCTATTGATATCGTCATTAGCTTTGCTTAGACTCGTAAAACCTGGCAGTCAAACCGAGAAGTGGGTATCGAGAAGTTTTATACGAGTGATAGATACAGAAGATCATCTATATGCGTGCCTCAAATGGAAAAAACAGCCCAGTTTTTTGTACAATATTTTGCTAAGTTAAAATGTCTGTTCAAGCCGTTTTTTTCACCGTGCTGTTCATATATGATGTCGTCTTACATTCTTGAAGAAAGTTTCCGTGGTTTAGATATTTATTCAAAACCCTGGCTCTTTTCTTACCCCTAACCATGCTGTGGATGTGAGCACACCATGCGTCTACTGGGTTTTATTTTCTAAGCAATGTCCCTCTCACCCCTTGGAAGCACTTAAAATTGAAGGTTACTGATGAATGACAGCTGGTGTCGGTCATTTCCTGCCTATTCACGTTGTAAGTGGTTGAACTATGTGGTATGTTTTTCCATACGCATAACAACGTCTCAGAATAAAACTTCGACATGCCGAGACAGGAGTCATCAACCAGCTATGCCAGGATAACAGATTGAATCGAAGATGTGTGAGGTAATCAGGCGGCCGAGAACGTGGTTGCGTCCAATCAGACTGCGCTGTTCAAAATACGAAGAATTTGGTGCCAGCTGAGCAGTAATGCTTGCGAACTTTTGTTTTTCAACTACAATTACTTTTTAGAATATAGTTGCATAGCTGAGTAAATTTCACCAAAAAGGGTGAAAGACAATTAAAAGGTCTAGGTTATCTCGAAGCTTTCGAGGAATCAACAGACTGTGCCCAGCTTTCTTCTTTTTGCGATGATTCAAACTTGCACATATCTGTATTCAAGTAACTACGGTTTGAGACAAGTAAGGAATCTTTCGCAATTTTTAATAGGAAATTGATTTCACGTAACACTACGCATCGTCAGTCATTAAATCTGCAAGCAATGCTAGCAGGTGAAACGTTGAAAGGCTGAAACAAGGGCAGGGAAAGCAAGTTGTTCAAACTTTGTGAAGCCGCGTGCTTCTCACAGTTGATATATGAGAACAATTTAAATGCACAGATCAAAACAAGAGCTTTCCTGAAAACTACATCGTCCAAGCAACGCCAACAACAACTAAGACCAACACGGGTGATGAAACAAACACGAAGTTTTGTATGACTCAGACAACAAACACAGTCACGGGAAAGTCGAGTCAACACCTACTTTCTCTGGTGGAACGTACACAAGAAACAACGCGCAGCCACGTGTGGGTCACTATGATCTGGACCTTTGGAATATTGACAGAGCAGCGAGCGACCGCGCAAGAACCACAAGTGCCTCATGCGCGCACGATCGATTGGAACTGAAATCGTCTTCGGATTTCTTGTTTGCAGCCCTCACCATTCGCTGCGCGAACACAATCACGCGATTTCACCACCGACCAATTAGCAGAGCATTTAGCAGCTTGTGCTCAGGGATCGTGGCGCTCACATGCGAGAAGAACCAATCCATGTGTCCTGTTTTTTTTCGGTCATAGACCGAAACGTTTTTGCAATGACCGAAAACAATTAAGTCATTTCGGTCTGAATGTTTGAAACTACAGGCTAAAACACACTGCTATGGCGAGTTTAAATACAACTGTGAGAAAAATGACCAAAATGTTTTGGTGTCCAAATGTCTCAGCAAAAAATGACCAAAATATTTCAGCTAAAAAAAACAGCATGTGACTCTCAGAGTGCAGGAATACGTGTGGTTTGGTGCATTGACGTTTCAATTTCAAGCAAAAGTGGTCACGAATGAAATCAAGAGAGAGATGAGGCAGTAAATTTTCTTCCACGTTTCTTTCATAGAGTGCTGAAACCACTCTACGAAGCACTCAGCGATGCGCTTTCAATCCAAGTTATTTTTCCAGCTGGTGCTGCTTGACACTAAATTGTTACATATTGCGAGGCGCAAACACGGTGCAAACAAAGATCATTGTGCACTCAAGCTAAACTAATCCAAGCAAAGACAGCATGCGAGTTCGTAACCAGCGGTAACACCGTGTAAGCAATATCGGCCAAACCGCGCAAGACAATTGGGCAAGTCGCTATTTGCACAAGAGTGCGCGAGAACTGATCCGGCGGCGCTCGTGCGGACATTCTCTGAATGTTGGAAAAAATCTGTTTTAAAAAAACACGCCGAGAAAGAAATTCGCCGTAATAGCGACAAGCGCGTGCTCGTTCGCTCTACGATGCTCGAGAAAACTACCAGCCGTCTGAATACACATGGTACTTATAGAGCAAAATGACTGAGGTTTTAAACGTTACTTCACAACAACGCGGTGTCGGCGAGTTATTTCAACAATGCATAATGAGCAGACGTTTACTTTGAAATGCACTCATGGACACGAAAATAAAACCCTGAAGCTTTACTGAGTACACGAGAATAATATCCTAAAAGCTTGGGTAATACACGAATCAACTGCGGAGCCGCTTGGTGATGTCACAGCAAAATTCGACGCTCTGCAAAGAAAGCATCCTCGCAACAAAAACATGCTCAACAGTGATAATTAAGGCCATTTTCGGTCAACAGATCCAACTGATCGTCTGTTTAATTTTAATTTAATTTTAAGTCGTGAAGTGTTTCAACCCAAGTTTCGGTGTAGCGAATGAAAACACAGTGAAGTTGTGGTAGGAATTGTTTTTGAACTTTTATTTGCAACTTTATGGCTTTATTCACACTGAACTTGCAAATCGCCAGTTCTAGCGAAAAAATGTACTACAGATGAAAGGCAAATATTAAAATCTGATAGATAAGACATTCCTGCCTTTATTGTGGAAAGCGGTGTAGGTAGAGGACTAAATGTTTTTTTCTGCGCTTGGTTCAGTGGTCCGCGAAGTATGCTAAGCGTTCGTTTTCATTGCTGGATCGCGCTTTTTCTATCTTGCCAGTTTGGCACGTGTTGTATTGAAATTGTTTTTAATCAGTTTATCAGAAAATACGAGAAAATCGACATGTGCAAGGATATTTTACGTGCTGAAGAACTTTAAAATTTAGTTAGTTTTGCTTCAAGTGTTCGATAGCTCTGTGCTCTCATGGATGCTACACAAATGCACTTCCCATTTAGTTTATGTTCTAAGTCAGTGGTGCTCAAACCGTGGCCCGCGGGCCACATATGGCCCGCAAGGCCCTCTGGAGTGGCCCGCGAAGCAATTTTCATTGGAAAGAAAACTTAACACTTTAATCATTTAAGAGAATTTTTTAGATAATTTT
>JGI24021J15306_10001929_pt1 | contig 21408 bp, 12 predicted proteins | sample Ectturendosymbi1_FD_15306 | JGI IMG/M metagenome (IMG submission 15306)
CACCCGATCTCGACTTACAATGTTGGTGAATAACTAAGAAAATAAACATCAATATTCTGATTGCTAAGGGGGAGGCTTGAGCCCCTTCAGCCCCCCCTGGCTGCGCCTTTGCTGACAGGCATTACCAAATTCTCAACTGAAGCAAAAAGACACATGCACATGTGTGCACCAAAGATGAAGTGGAAATTTTTATAGGTACCGGAGGTCTGCTTGGCATCTTCGCTTATATTTATATATCGAGCGGAGCTCCGGCAGCTTGACACCACTGGTGTGGACGCAGCCAAAATTCAACTGGAATTAATTGAATTCCAATAGAATGTAGCAGTGAAAGACATATTTTTTGATGGCACACCTGACAACTTCTTGTCAAAGGAAGGTATCTCCAAAATTTTTTCCACTCCTCGCAAATAGTCGGTGGAAATTCTTACGGTGTTTGGGTCTACCTGCTGCTGCTGGAGGGGCGAATTGTCCCCTCCTGCCAGCTACAGTAACTGTAAAACTTGGGCCCCCACTTGGCTTATACTTCAGTTTTAGTATTCTTTTGGTTTTCAGTAGTTTTTTTTGTGTTTTTTGGAATATTTGTTGGTGATTTAGGGTTTTAGTATAGCTATCCACATCCAGATTCACCGTCATTTCTCAGGGTTTTTCTGAATGTTGCTACCAGTGGACCTTTTTCAGCTACGTTTTCCTCCTGGCCTAAACATCTAGGTACACCACTGACTGCTGACAGTCCGCACTGTCAAAAAAGAAGCTCATAAAGAGCAAGTATCGCATCTGTATCACGAATAAAACCTTGACCATTACATTCTATTCACTGTCACTACCTTGGAACAAAAATTTAGGTAACTCCCAAGAAGCACAAAATGTCAGTGCTCCCACCAGCAGAACAATAAATAATGCTGACAGCGTTTGTTAATATCTCTATCCATTTACCGGATTTTGTATATCTATATACAGTGTAATCGTATTAAATTCTCATATTACGTTTTTTGTTAGAAAAATCCAAGGCGTGTCACATTTGCATGATTTTATGGGAGTGACCGGACCTCGAAAAATTTTGACATTTTTAACTGGACCCTTTCTTGAAATAATTGAGTAGCCCTGCACTACACAGTTGATTGATCGAGTGTTGGGTCGTTGTTGACGTTTGATCGTAGTCCTTATATGACGTTATAGAACTTACTAGGAATATGGTGGATGTCTGTGGGCAAACGTGTGGCTATGGTGAGCTCTAAGCTTTTGTAAGTGCTCAAGTTTTGTACCTGCGACTAAAAGGGCATTGTTGGGTCTAAAAACATTTCTGTGTAAATCTAATAAATGTGTAGTTGGATTTGTGCTCGTCAAAATAGATTTCCGTGTGTGTGGATAAATATAATCTAGCTCAGTATAGCCTACTTCAACAGGCGTTCCGTGGAACCCTAGTGTTCCACAAAACATGTATTGGGGTTACGTGAGTTTTAAGAGTTCCTCGTTTTTTTTAGGGGAAATGATTTCTTGTTTCAGTATGCTGATGCGTCATTATGAAAATTTTTAGATCACCGTGCTGCATTCAGATTCCAAGTAGGCCAGTTACTTGTACAGGAGGTTGAGTGCAGTTAATAGCCCAAAAAGAAATACTGATAGTTGTTGCGTCGCTTGTTGTTCATTGTTGTGCATTTACGATGAACGTTATTGTTGCATCACGGTTATACGATGTTGCCAATGTACAGTTCGCAGTACTAGAGAAAGAAGACCTCCTTACACTTTTGCAGTTTATTCAAAAGTATAACCTTGGAAACTCTGTTCCAAATATAGTAATTAATGCTGCAATTTTCCTTACAATTGCCGTTGGTGTTGCTACCTGTGAGGAGTTTTTCGAAACTAAAACTGATCAAGAATTACTTACGATCTAGTATGAGCACTTTGCGCTCGAGAAATCTTGCCACACTGTCTATAGAGCAATAATTGACAGATATGATGTAAATTTTGACACGGCCATTGAAGAATTTGATAACAAAAAGGCAAGAAAAATTTCTGTGCAGAAACTTGTAGTTTTCATTTCAGAAAAAAAGATAGTCCTAATTTTTTACACTTTTAAACTATTTTTCCCATATGTCATTTTTGCTTTTTGTTTAACTGTTACTTACAATGTTTGTTTACTTAAAACAGAACATATTTGAGCATGTGAGAATACTGTAGTATTATAGTGGCGCACAAACTAGTTCATATATATACAAAGCTTTAAGAGGGATTCAATGTGCAATACCTGTTTTTATGTGCTTCGGGGGCGCCAAACCCAAGGGCCGCCCACACTCTAGTTACGCCACTGCATATTTCACTTACCGGGATGCTCATGGTGAAGTCTTAGCTTATATTTCGGTGTTAAATTTACATTGGTTTTTCGGAGTATATTTTGGTGATTTAGTATAGCCATCCACATCCGAATTCAACAGTACCTCAAGATATTTTTCTGAGCGTTGGCTAGTGGGCCCCCATTCAGCTAAACTTCCCCCTGGCTCAAACCTCAGTTACAGTGGTACACCACCGGCTAGCAGTTTTCCTTCCTCGACTACTTATTCAGTGCAAAGCCGGGTTATCTTCTCTGCTGTGGTCCAGGTCCGTAGCCAGGTTTCAAGGTTTGAGAGGACAAAATACCCCTGTGGCTACCGGCCTGCTGTGGCCTACAGAACAAGTATCGGAAACGTAAACGACTTTCATGCGTTTTTTTGAGCAACAGCCACGAGTTGAAAACCTTGCAGAAGAGTAAATACAAAACCAGTTGAATTGGCTGTTTTGTTTACTGTTTGTGCTTCGTTCAAAGGCGTTTGTACTGAGGTTTTGACGTTGAATTTCGCAGCGTATATTTTTGCAGGTATTTACGCCGGAAATTATGCAAAACTATGGCAACTGATACAAGGGGTATGAGATGCAAAACTAATTGAGAACCACTGCTTTGGACAGAAAAATACGCTCTGTATCAGTATTATCAATACTATTACTTTTTCGCTTCTACTCCAGTGGACTTCATACAATGGAATACCCGAGACCAAACTGAGGTGGACTGAAGTTTTTTAGGAATAGGCCAAAAGTTTGGAAGTCAGGCCACAACCAACTTCATAAATGAAACAAAATTCTTACATTTGTGCCCGAAATCACTAAAATTTGTTTGAAGTTAACCATTCTGACTGTTCATGCGCTAGAAGAAACTCAATTCCGACTGTAAATCCGCGTTCCTGCAGAAATAATCCGCCTGTAACTGCTCTTATGTTGTTGTTCTTCAGCAGATGGAAGAGTTTCGAGAAATGTGCACCTGGCCACTGCTTTGCAGACTCTACGATGACAAAAACACCTGAAGCAAATACGCACCAGTCATCTTGTTTCACGTCTCAGCACTTGAAACACTTGGCGAATGATGTAAGGGCTCCTGCCAATTGACGGCAACAGTGAAATGTTTTCGCAGGCATTAATGTTCACATGCTGTGTCTGCGGTGCCGGCAGTGGTGAGTTCAGTAAAACGCGCCGACTTCCACGTTTCACTCGCAGCAACGCATCTTCATAAGCGCACACGAAGAAAACTGGATTGGCAACCTTCACATTCTTAATTTTTCCTTTCTGTTCCAAAGACGTACCCGTTCAAGTCAAAAATTTAAGAGACTTGCGACTTGGGAGAATGCAGCCTGCATTAGTATCCAATTTTCCAGCGTAAATCGTCTTCAATAATAGTTTTGTCGCCCAGCAGCAAGAGAAGTCGGCGGTCTCAGTGCGGCTTTCAATCGACGAAAACAAGCAAATTTGCAGCGAGCACAAACTTGTTTAGTACAACCACCAAGATCACAACAACCGCGCCAGTTGGGCAACAATATTTTCAAAAATTTTCTCCAAAACCAGCGGGCTAGATATGATACGAGGAACAATCTACATACAAACGCCCGCGCCCGCGATGCGGTGAAATATATTTCGGCAACGATGCCGTGGTTCTGGCAAACATGTCGCGGCATAACGGGGATAAATCGCGTGGATTTTGATTTTGCTTTTCTCAGACAACATTTATATCGGTAAGTATCTTTCCCTATGTACAAAAGGCCAGCCCAGGCTATAACGGTGGGTGACATTGTCATTCGTCTACACCAATTTCTTTACAAAGCGGCAGCTCTTTGCTTTCCAGCGTTGCCAGCTATTTAAGTGGTAGTTTACGCCAAAAACTACACTTATAGAACATTGCGTGTCTCGAATCAAAATCACGTGACGTTGTCTGACGCAGTCGCCGTAGTGTTGTTTGATGCCAGACCGCTGTCATCCACACTCTTCAGGGATGGTTCGACAAGCGAACCATGACCTACGTCACAGTCGCTCTTCGTTTCTAAGTCTTTTTCTGTGGAACGTGGTTCAGAGGCCTTATCCTCCTTAGCGGAATCTTGTTCGCATGTCAAACTTAGGCGGGCTTTGCCCTGGGATGCGTTTTCGCCGATACCCACAGGTTCTTTTGATGCTACAGCATCCCTTTCGGTGACGGTTGTACAACCAGACACGCTCAACGAAGCGCTTTTTCGGCGTTCTCCATCAACTCGATCCTCAGATGACGATGCGGTCGCTTCTGATGGCTCCAGGCTGGCAGCGTCAGACGGTGCAGGTTTGTCATCAGCATCCGTACGGCCGCCCGGCTTTGGTGGCGACTTGTGCGGCAAATGTTCAGACACGGGAGTGTCGGAAACATGAACAGGCTTTCCTGTGTTAAACTCAGCCGATCCAGAGCCTTGTTCGGCATCCACTGCTTCATCAGGCTTGTCAGCAGCCTTTTCGCTTTTACCTACACTAGTGTCTGCAACGGATAGCGGCAAGGCAGTGACGGCCGTTTCCTGCGACGGCTGTGTGGGAGACGACGACACATTCTTGGTAGGAATGGTCGGAGCTGCCGCCAATTCCGCATCTCCTCCACCAGAGTCAACAGGAGCAGCAGGCGGCTGCTGACGGGCTTTCAACAGCCTGTCGCTGATAGCGCTGATGGCGCTGCCAGAACTGGCGTGCTTCGGTTCGGGCTTGGATATCGCAGCAGTCGTGGGCTGGTCACTGCTGGAGGTTTGCGCAACGGTCTCAGTTCGTTCGGTTGGGGAGTTTTTTGCGTCGCTCCGACTGTCCTTGCTCAGAACTTTGAAGAAAATATCGTCAAGAAGTTTCGACGGTACGACGTTGGCGCTCGCCGCCGCTGCAGCAGAACCATTGTTCGACGGCGCTTTTGAGGACAGCTGCTTCGATTTCACGTCGCCGGACAGATTGGAAGCGGTGGTAGTGGTGGGAAGCGACACGGCTTTTACTTCGGGAAATGAAGACCGGGATATGGCGCTGTGCCCTGCGATATTTGATGACACAGCAACCGTACTAGCAACAGTTGTTGCTGGAGGTGAGATGTCTTTTTTCTCAACATTATTAGCTGCAGTGGACACTTCCGGAGAAGCGGGGGAAGTCAAATCTACAGACTGAATGGAGACAGTCTTTTGATCAGCGTCGTCCTTCAGCGAGCCCTCGTCGATCACCATGTCGTCGTTGTCGCTGTCATCGTCATTGTCGGCAGCTTTCGTTTTTGGTTCGTTTGTCGGCAAGCTCGTTTCCATTGGCGACGAGGGAGTATGGGTACTTTTGAGTTCGTGCGGAATCTCTGGTTGGGTATTATCTTGCTTTGCGTCCGTAGTTTCAGTCGTTGGCGCCAGTTCTCTAGCTTGCGTGCAAGTTGCCATGTGCTTCGGCCAGTGCAGTTGCTGGCAATTGTAGCCACAGTAGCTCGTGTTCCAGCAGCAAAAGAACATGGCCTCCTTCTGGCAGTTGGCGCACCACTGTCTCCGCTTCGTGTCGTCGACCGCCCGCTTCTTGTCGCCCTCTGCCTTCCGCCTGGCCTCCTCCAGCAAGTTCAACTTCTCGTTTTCAAGGCTTTGGCGAATTTCGGCGATGGTCAAATCTGAAGCAACAACGCACGATTTCAGTCACGCTTCAGTAATAACACACACAAGACCTGGAAAAGTCAACCTGGGAAGGCTCAACACGCGGTCGTCGGGACGCGTGCGGTTTTCACGACCAAATGTTGCGGGTCACAATGCTTGCATACAAGCTTAAGATGCTGAAGAGGTCGGTTCACTTGGCCAATCTAGCTAATGTAGTTTACTGCCATGAAGTTCGTCTGCCGACCGATTAATAAATCATTAAACTGCCAACTTGTTGAATTTTTACGTCGCTGAAATGCTCTTCCGCTAAGTCACGTGAACATCATATTTATACTTCATACGGATTTCACATGCGTGACCAGTCACCACTTTTCCCAAACCAAGATAACTTGTAAATTATATGAGCTTGAACGTAGAACTTCTATTTAAAAGTTTAAGTGCGATTGTTCACCAAACAATTTGTATGGACATATGACCACTAATCACCGTTATGCAGTTGTGCGAAATTCGACGTCACGTGGTGGGTTAACCAGAGCTTGTGTTGAATTTACTCCCTTATTTAAAACTCCGTAACATTTGGTAGAAAAATTTTATTTTCAGTTCATGGTACTGAAGAAAAAAACAAGAACTTTTTCCTACGTTAAAAACAAACTGGAAAAGTCGATACGTCTAGGCTTCTTCCATATCAGAATGATTTTATGGAGTGTATAATCCACTCCTTCCACTTGACAGTTTTGTACAACCCCTCACCCAAGAAATTAATTGACTTACAGCGCATCAAGACTACCTTTCAACAAACCTTAATGGAAACATCGTTTGTAGTCTTGCTTGAAACGTCTATTAAGATATTTATAATCAATAATTACGCAATATAAAACAGCTATAAACTTCTTTATTAAATGTTAAACAAAAAGTAAATGCCTACGGCTGGTGTGAGCTGACAATTGTGTTGTGCTAACAGTTGCTGATCAACTAATATACGAAAGTCGGTGTTTCCACTTGATTTACCATGGTTATGTTGTAGCTCAGCAATTTCTTGCTGGTGCATCCACTTCAGCCTTTCCAACTCCAAACGCAATTGAGCCACTTGCTGGCTCATGGCGTCGTTCTTTGGCTCCGACTGCTCCCTGCTCGCCTGGCTCCCTTCGAAGACAGTCATCATATCTTCGTACATTTCCATGAGGACTTGTCGCACGCCCTGCATCACTCTGCAAAAAAATCGGAGAGATATTTACGTCTCTTGAAGCAATGAACGACACTGGACCCTTGCGCCGCATAAGGAATTTTTGCATTGGTGACTCCGCGGTCACGTGACAGAAAAACTACCTTGTTAGAACACATCCGCACTGTTTGAAAACTGGTTCCGATAAAGCCATTAAATTTAGGCGTAGCTTCAAAATAAAGTCTTTCCAATTGCGCTAAAAATATCCTGGACCAGCATTGCGAGCAAGCGGGGATTGAAACCAAAATTATATTCCCCAGTTCAATCAATATTTTGTGATGTCAGGTTTCCTTACTTCTCGTTGTATTTTTCAAGCCTCTGAACGGGAAAATTGACGTTTGCTGGTCGCCCTCTGGCGGAACTTCCGGCAGGAGAGAATCTTGGTTGCTCTGTGTTGCATTAAAAAAAGCAAATGGAAATAACCACTAAACAAAACTTAAGCATTTGTTTCAGCAAAAACTCACCAACACAACACTTTTGGGCAACAGAAATAGAAATGCAATCAACGCAATGCTCAAAGAGCTTATAAAAACACAGCTAACATGTAACTTGGTGTGGACCACAAGAATGACCATCACCTGGCTCTGTTGGTCTGCTAACATTGCTTTGAGGATTCTTGTGTTTAGGTATGGTGAAGGACGATAGTTTCTTAGCAGCGTCAATGGGCAGCGGCTTGTCAGAAGCAACCTTGCTTTTCTCCTGAGCGAAAACGAACGCACGTACAAATGAAAGCATCTGGACCAGAAAGACCACAACGCAAAAGTACATGCACGTTGTCGCCAGCACATCACATGGGACGCACAGTGCCAGTTATACGACAGCACAGGCAGCTTGCGCTTGATGAACTCAAAAAATTCAACTCCCGTAATGGTATAAAAATCCTAGATTCGGAGAAGCTGGTCGACAGGTTGTTGCTCAAAGAATTTTTGCTAATCTCTCTAACAACATGTTAACGAGCCGTTGCGGGATTATGGAGACGTGTGCAATCATCGCACACGTACAGTACTTGTTTCAGTTGCTGAGCCGAACACAAATTTTACAGAAGTGTTGAGCAACGGTTTGTTTTGTTGCTAATAGATGAAAAGCAACGTTGTTGCACCGACGGCAAAACAAATCGGGCGATGCTTCATTGATAAACGCAACACGCAAAACGCGCGACCACTAATCAACGCACAAAAATATATTTCGACAGCCGGCGGGCATAAAACTGTTCTAGCCAGTTGCGTTGCTTCGACGTACTGCGCGTCATCTTCGTTAAATATTAGCGAAAAGTGAACTGTCGTAAAGAACTAACGACGCTCAGCAGCGCCGTTACCCACCACGTTGCCTTTCTCGTGGGCCTTAACCCTCTCCGGACCAAATTTACGACTCATGACTTTCTGAGACAAAATCTTGGCAGCTGACTTCAAGTTTGTCTTATCTGGAAAAAAAGGTTTGAAACAAAAGGATTAACGCTTGTTGATAGCAGGAGTTTTGCATCACCCATTGCAGTGATGCAACAACAGTAGTACACGAAGAACAAGCGGGTCATTGTTACTAAATTAATATTCCTTACCGTCATCCGACTTCGATTTAGCGTCCGAAGGCGGTTGAACGTTTTTCTTGGCACCCTGCATGCACAGGTAAGCATTTTGCCACGGAAAACACAACCTCGCTTCCACAATCAGAAACATATGCACCAAGACTTTAGAGGCCATGNCTTGAATATCGTTCTTATTAGCAGTCAGATTTAGTGTTTACTTTAAAAGTGGTACGGCGCGCGTACAAATATCCACAAATAGAATAACTTCTGCAGAAAAACATATGATTGATAAGGGTCTTGTTACTAACATTATATATTGGTACAGTACTTTAAAGAGCCAAGAGCATAGACAACCGACTTCCGTATCAATAGGTGATGTGAAGCAATGAACACTACAAGATTAGTCATCCAACCTTTGAAAGAGCAACAGCACTGAAATCGAAAATGTTCGGTTGCAGTACGAGTCAAACTGACTTCGGTGTTGCGGCTCGTTCTATCTTCGTATCACAACTGATATCGTGGATGAAATTAATCGGAATTTCAACGTGGAATTTAGACCTATGTCGTTTTACTTTAATGTGTTCATCTGGAGTGGTAATTTAAACTAGATTTATGAAGTGCCAAGGAGTTACTCGGTAATTTCATTTCTACGATAATATCACGACTGATGGCAAATAATGCCACGTACTTTGGGCTAAACGTACAAACTTCAGCAACACACGCCTACCGACGCAGTGACAATTGACTTCTAAGCAAACGCAGTGTAAAAACATCATTGTTTTCATGGGTAGCTGACGGTCCACATCGGATAATTGACAATACTTGCAAAGAATTTCGATTGGAAATTGCCAGAGGGTCACCTGAGTGAACGTTAAGTGTTTAAAACTGCTCTTTTCGAAAGTACTGTCGCAGAATCAGAGAAACACTATTGTTCGTGCCCGTTGTGATTTTACAATGGTGCCGATCCATGGCCCAAACAACTTTGCACAGCTGCAACATTTATACAGGATATAAATACTTCGTGGTTACAAGATACAAAGCCTCCAACCTCAGAAAAACCGGCAGCCTTTGACGAAGTAGTAGATTGAGGCGGCGGTCCATTTGTGTCCTTCTTAGGCTTCGGATATGGATCCGGCGTTTTCCGTTTTTCACTACGCGTGTACAAATACGAATCACGGTGAGTTGCACAACACAGCGCGAAAAAAACGTCACAGATAGACACGTAACAATTGCAGCGAATAGGACGTTTTGACGCAATGTCTCGCGTTTGTTCGCGCTCACTGGCGATGTCGACGCAGACGTGATGTCGCAACTTCCCTTAACACGAATTTATTTATTGAAAACGCATCGAGAGTTTTCGATTGAATTCAAGTGAGCGGAAAGAGANTTATTTAGTCAACATTTCCTCACAACGATGACGAACGATTGCATGATTACATTTCTCCCAACATTCTGCAACACAAGTCTTGTGCAATTTTCGAGAAGCGTCCTTGTCATTGGGAATAGAATCTGGTACCTGTCCGTTTTTCCCCGCTTAATAACGTCAGGAGGATGTTTCTTCTTCTCTTTGCCTGGCACCGTCCTACCAGGACCCTTTGGGTTGCCGTCCGACTTATCGACCCTCCTCGCTTTAACAGCACCGGACGCTGGCGAAGTGTCCTCATCAAGCTTTCTTTTCGTCCCGGTCGAACCGGAGGCCCGGAGAGGAGTTTCCGTTATCTTCGCGCTCCCGCCATCCTTGTTCATCAGAATCGATTTAGGTTTGGATTTGTCGCCGTCGAGCTTCTTCTTAGCCTTGACGATGCCTTTCGGCTGTGACGTCGTCGCCGAAATGCCCTCTTTGGGGTTCTGCGAAGGCATTCGTGAAATAACACCTGATTCGAATAACTCGCTGCCGCTAGGACAAGACAGAAGGGCGAACACGACGTTAAATGACGGTTGCAGAGAACTCGATTTTATTTTGCCTCAGCGGAAGTTCCATGACGTTGACCAGAGGGGGGTCATTCGGAAAAGATGACGACTCTCACAGTTTGTTGTCAGAGCGTCGCCAATAAGTGGAGCTTTGTTTTAAGAGAATATACTTGCCGGNAACGACCGGCTTAAACTGTTTTCTTCTAGATTCGCCATTCCCGCAGTTATACAAGAAACAATCAACACGTGCAACGTTGTCACGATCATTTTTAGCAGACGTAGGATAGGCACGGATGAAAAATAGATCAATTGGTGTGGCCGAAAATCAACAACAGTTCGTGTTTCATCAGCTTTTTTTACGTTAGGTGCATTTCCGCCAATGTATACGAAGTGTCAGCGCTATTGACTGAACTTCACAGTTTGTAACTGGCCACAATTGTTGCAGTTCCCTTGATCACGACAACGTGTCAAAAATCGCAGGTTCTATAAACATCGTTTTCTCGTGTACTTTACTTCTTAAGGCTAAACTGGTCATGTTGCGACACCTACTTAAAAAATTAGAAATGAAACTAAGCTAGTTTAGTGCAAACATCATCGTGCCATTTTAACACCACTGCTATTCGGACACCTTCGTTGAAGGAACAACGTATCATTGGCAAACAGCAATGCATTTCAAACTATTTTTATCAAGTCGCGTGATATGTATCACTGACGGCTATCTTCTATAAGAGGAAGATTTTCCTCAAATGCGGCCAACTGCTGCTAAGCATATTGCGCAAGGGAAACACAGCGAGACAGTTTTTGTTTTCCTTTCACAACGACTTTCAAGTTTTGGAAAAATAAAGGATCAGGTGTCTGATGAGAACGAAACAAATGTTTCACTGTTCACGGAACGTGCATAAGTGAACCATAGAATCACGCAGATGATGAAGACGTGTTTTGAAATATATTTTTGAAAAAGGTTGAACAGTAGATTACCTTTTTTTTGGCTGCCTCTACATCTTCTACGACGTCAATAATTAAATCATTGTCCGAGTCATCTGTCTCGCGACGCCCTTAACAAAAAAAAAGAGAAAAGATTCACTATATAAGCACAACACATATGCGCCGAATTCTTTTTATATTATTAAGAACTAAAACACCAACCTTGCCCCAGTGTCTTTGCAACGCTGCTCGGTTCAGTGCTGGATGAGGGTTCATTTTCACTTTTCTCTTCTACAAAACATGTTTTTGAAAAAAAACCTGCATGTAGCATAGCGATGTTCTGATGCTGCAGAAGGAATTTCGAACTATCAAGCCAATTGACACATACAAAAGAAAAACAAAGATAACATGCGATCAAACAAACTCTTCTACCTTTGCCGGTACTGGATGGAGTAGATTTATTAGAAGAGGCAGCATCAGGGTTGCTTTCTTCAGATGATGTGTCGCTTTCATCTGAAATTAAATCTTCGTCCATTTCCTAAAGCAAAGTTCATTACAGCTCCTCCGTTTGGGCTAAAGGAATCAACGGCTTGCACTGCAATCAAATTAAAACCAGACCGCCTAAACAGCTAAACATTCGCCACAACCACCTTTCTTCATGGAACCGAACAAACACAAGCATTGTCCCGCAAACCGCTTACCAGTGATCAGAAATACGTGAACACATAATATAACAATATATTCATAATCAATACATCATTTTATTTGTAACTCACGTTTATAGAATCCATTAACAACGCTTTGCACGATGCAATAGTTTTATCTAAAAGAGCTGTGGTGGCGCGTTTCTTGGGCGCGAACGATCGATTTCTATTCTGAGCACCACCAGGATGCGCTCCGCTCGTTGTGACCACTTTAGACTTCTTCTTTGCTGTAACGGGATCGGCGCCGAGTGACGCTTCGGCACTCTGAGATTTTTCTGCTGGGAAAAGCCAACGCGCATTGACAAACACAGTGAACTCTGTAGATTGATTTACCACAAATTGATATCAGGCACCGATCTACGGTCAAAAAGTGCAGTGCGATGATATGATGAGTATGCAGAGAACGTTTATTGTATAGCTACATTACCGACAAATAATAGTCGGATAGTGCGTCCAAAAATACAAACAACTAGTTCGCTGAACCGAGAAAGCCGATGGATCCAACTTGGCACTGCAGCCAACAGCGTGAACGTATGAAGTCAACTCTGATCCACACTGGTTGTTCGTACGATCGGAAAAACTCTCATCCGAAATTCTCTGAATGCGAAAAATGCGCCACCAAAAGACTGGTATCCATTTAAGAATATTATTCACCTTTGACCAATATGCCCAGTTCGGGCATATCAACGCTAACGAGTGAAGAATCAAATAAAGCTCGCGTAATGTAACACTTATAAACAACGCACCATTGTTGGCGAGTTTAAAACCAAGCACCGATGATATGGAATGCTTGCTTGTTTCTTCAGTGGCTTCTCTTTTAAGACTTAACTGAAAAAATAGGAAGCAATCATTGTAACAGGGTACCATTTCACCTAAATACAAAAATTAAGTACAGGGTTTAACAGGACAGAAGTGCTATTAGTTTATCTTTTTGAAACAGTTTCAGAGCATGGAATACTGCAAGTGATGGATAGTTCGGAGTTGAGCATTGCGTAGTACACCCACATGCGCCACATTCACTCGGGGTGAAGAAATATGTAAATAAAATATCGCAGCACTCACCGGAACATCGCCAGATGACTGCGCACCACCTGGTCTCCTATAGAGATCCATGTGGGTTAGTGGTGTGCGAAGTGGATGGTATTCGAAAGTGCCAAGCTTGCGCGCAACATTGTCAATATATTGCTGCGCCTCTTGCATAGCGTTGTCTAAACCACCTGTACAATGTAGACGTCGTCAACATCCTCGGGTATGTGACTTGCAAATTGGTAAGTAGACGCTATGTACTTGAAGTTGAATCGTACAAAGCATTTAACTCGGTTGCAATTAAAATCATTGCTTCTGCCGACGCAACAGAATGACTATCATTTACTTCAAACACAAAAAAGCAATGAAAGCCCAAAAGTCCACCGAGTGCTAATATTATATTCTGTTCGTTTTTAAAAGCACTAGTATGAAGCTTATATGGCACAGGCCATGAGAACGATGCATTCATTCAGATGCAACACCAAAGTCGTAACTAAAATATACGCTACCAGTAACTGCATCATATATACGCAGTAATAAAACATGCAATAGGAATAGTCTAGTCTTTGATTAATTTCTTCCCACTGTCTTTCTGAATGTTTTGGTGCAAAGCAGAAATAGGCAGAACAATTGACAAAACAATAACTTTCATTTGTGAAATGTTTGTGTTTTTATGCATGTGACAATGAAGCATCAAACGTCAATGTGTTTTATTAGACATCTACAACAACCTTCTAGATATCTAATGTGCGCCACTGTATCAGCTTCAGAAATAAATGACTGACAGAAACAGCTTTAAAAAAGGGAACACCCGACATTTTCGGCTCTTGGCACTCGGATCTACATTCTTTTACCCGGATTTTAAAACTTTATTCGATTCCCAAGTAGCTCAGTTGTTTTAGAGTTGATTTCCAGTGATACACTGTGGCATCACAGAAGAACTGCAGCTTGGCTTTCAAACTATATAATATATGTTCGAAGGAATCATAGAAAGACAAATGTATGGGTATTTCTACAAATTAGCAACAAGTCTGACGGTGTTTCGTAAGGTAAAAATACGATTAATGCAAGTGTTGCAAGCTAATTGCCAACAGTCATGGGCGTCGGAAGAGGGGAAGGGGGGCAAGGCCCCTGCTGGATTTTGAAATTTGACATTTTCCCATCAAATTTTTAGCAAAAAAGGTTTTCTTAGTTTTGAGTGGGTAAAATGAAATTTTGCCACTTTTGCCCCCCTGCAAGAATCTTTTTGACTATCCCTGGAAAATCCACTATTGGTCCCTACCTGGAAAACATTTTCCGACGCCCATGCCAACAGTGCGTGTGAGTACATTTTCTGCGCAGCGGCTTTCCCTACTATTTTTTGCTACAGGTAACCACGAAAAGACGAAATCAGACCGACTCCAGAAATTGGCGTAAGCATTTGCACACGTAATGAAAAGCTGCGCTGTACTGAAGAAAACAAAACTTGTTACTAACTACTTTCTCAAAAAACCTGCCAACAAATGAAGTGTACATGTCATCACCTAGCGTAAATAAAGCTAGTTTACGTAGTGAAGTATGAAATGTGTATCATTAACTTAATGATTTCACAAGCACATGAAATCTTATTTGTTTCAGTAGTTTATTTACCCTTCCTATTGCTGGTGCTTGCTGACCAATACAAAATGTCTTCCAGTAGTCAGAGAATCTATTTATTGTGTACAAATCAAATTATACAAGAACACGCAACATTATTTATGAAAAAATAATGTTACTCAATGAGTTCAGAAAATTATGAAGCGAAAAAACAGCAAAGGCGCGTCCTACCAACCTTTGGCACCAGGACCCCTGCCTTTTTTCTTGTTTTTGACAGGAAACGGCATTTCTTTCGACATAAGATAGCACCCAGATAGGGGTATCCATGCACGATCATGTTGACCGAAAAAACGACAGTCCACCAAACCTTTATCGATTCGAAGAGCCTTGCGGTTTCAAAAACAAACTTAATTAGAGTATTGTAGCGGTAGACTTGCTGGGTTTACGTGTATCTATCTATGGTTTTATCGTACATCTAAAAGTGTCATGTCACCTTGGGCAAAAACCAACACCAGGGAATCAGGCCAAGTATAAATACCTTACTTTGCGCAAAAAAATACGTTACATTTTCACAACACGCCCAGCAGTTTAACATTTTACCAAGTCGTTCTACAATGGTGAGAATGACCGATAAAAGCTCTGGTCAACTTCGATGGCACTGGCACATCAACAGTACACAGGATTACTTTAGTGACAAACAGAAGTGATGCATTTTATATACCTTAGCTGGCCAATGAGGGAATCCTTGAAGTTTGGCCCAAACAAGAAGATGTGGCTCTTTGCATGGTTCACAAAACCAGTTTTCACGCTTGCGACATGAGTTTAAATAACATTCAGGACAAACCTCAATCTCACTCATCTGCAACATATATTACGATACAATGAACAAATTTGATCAACGTAAGAATGGCAATACTACGTCAGTATTATAACACATTGCAGAAAAGTACGGTATGCCTGTTTTAGCATACAATGTTGTACATCAAACTTTTGGTTTAACGCACTGTACCTCGTGCTCAGAAATCTTCACTATGGATTTGGCAATGTGTGTCAGCTTTGTCTGCAGTCCATTGTAAATTATGCAATTGTGTAAAATCCATTTCACATCTGCAGTAAATGCCTGCACACCAACAAAAAGTACATCAGAAAACTAAAAGTACAAAAAAGTACACAACTTTTGTACACGAACAGCAATAGCGTCAAAAACAAAGCCATAATCCCACCATAAATGAGGCGAGCGGGCGGGCCAAGTTGAAAATCGCAATGCACATGCACGGTAGTAAGTTCAACCAAAACACTAACAAGTGTTAGTGCGACTTAACTCACATTAGGTCGTAATTTCTTAATTATTGCATGATATCACTGAAATCATCTGAAGAGCACTAAGTTACCACCACTTATGACCATTTTAGAAGTAAGCACAGTACAAGCTAGCAGCTGCTACAGACATGCAAAACCTACTGTTTTTTTTCAGCTTGCTATAGATAGAGGAACAAAAAGTTTACAGAAAAAATTACGTGATTCAAATTAAGCTAAGTTAGCCAAACTAACCTTCACAAACAAACAAACAAAAGTTGTTTACCTCAGTGCAGCCGTATTTCCTCTGTTTGACATTCTTTTCCAAAGTGCTTAAATCCATTGGATGGAAAACATAGTCCAAATAGTCATTAAATTTGTTAGTATCCACAGGCTCAAGAAAAGGTTCACACTGCAAATGAACGTGCAACTTAAGCATTATGAAGTCTTGTTTACTAACGGCAAAAGAAAAGAATTCAAAGTGTTAACAAATGTCAAATCTGCAGCATCCAGCAACAAAATGCGTTGCCCTTTCTGAATTATTTGTGTTCTGTCCTTGTCACTGCTCAAAAATAGTAATTATTTGGACATGCCCCATTTATAAACACAGCATTATGCATGTTATTGAGTTCATCTGCCAGGAAAACAACTCAAACCAAGCATCTACTTCACCCACAACAGGCTTCTTAAGAAATTTTCATTTGGGTTTGACAAAAAATAAAAAGCATCAGACTCTCTGCAGCAGCCATGTTTAAACACTCCACAAAAAATAAAGCAACAAGTATGTGGCAAAAATGCAACCTCATTTCTACAAAAATTTAGTTCACACTTTCAATTAAAAATTATCGTCATATTGCTATATTTTATAAGATTATGGGTAGTTTTACCTCAGCACCAACATATTTTGATGCAAATCTGTATTTTGGAGCAATTTGCAAAATCCTCATAGCCATAATCTACAGAGCTTTGTTCCCAAGCACCCATTACAGAAGTGACGCAAATTCAGATGAGTTTTGATGACACTTACCCCAGTTGTTTTCATTCGCTGAAGAGCGTATCTCAAATGCAATGCCAGTTGGTCAATGCTCAGTTGTGACATAGCTTTTGATTGTGTTTCCTTGCATTCAGCCTCCATCACCTTCTGACATTCTGGACAGAACCAATCACCTTCCGGCTCCTAAAAAGATGGTCTTATCAGTTTTTTTTAAGGAAAATGTTAGGTACCCCATATGGATCTGTAGGGAGCCGATTTCTCTGATTCTAGGGCCCCGATTTTCTCAGACTTTAGGGACCTGATGATAATTTTCTCTGATTCTAGGGTCCCGATTTGAAATTCTAGGGACCCGAATCGGGTCCCTAAAACACCTTTAAAAAACCCTGGTCTTATAAAACTGCAATTTGTGTGAAGGATTTAATCACACACTGCATAACAAACCCCAAAAGTTCAGATGAAAAACAGAATATCGTTTGACTATTTCAACATAATTGAGAAGATATATATTTAAAACTTGATCATGCACATGAGAAACAATGAGGCAATGTGCTGTAGCGTTAAAACTGAACTGAGGTTATAAGACACATATATCAGACTAGAATGAGTCAGTACTAAATAAGACTGGGAAATTCGGGTCCGCTTTTTTGGTGCAAAGTTACTAACAACTTACCACACTTAGTTAAAATAAACAATGTATTACTAGCTATACATTTGAAGAAACACAACTTTAGCAAATGAAAAATAGCCACAATCATGTACAGGGTGACACAAAAAAACGGTCATCACCTAAACTTGAATAACTTTTGAAATAGTTAATTAATTCTTTTTATTTTTAAGATTTACCAAGTAGAATTAATGTTCTAAAGGCGGCTTCACACAGAATCTGGTTACGGCTTACGACATAAAACAATTTTAAATAAGCCGGATTGCCGATGATGGTGTTCTTGCTGCATGTGGGAAGACTGCTGTTGACCACAAGCCGGATCGTAATCCGTAACCGGATTCTGTGTGAAGCCGCCTTAAGAGTCTACCAAATTTGACCTTCGCGATGCCATTGAATACTGAGCAAAAGATATTTATAGTTGAGGCATATTTTCGGCAGATGTCTATCCATGCAGCTCAATTGCAATTCACAGAACGGTTAGGATGTTGTGAATTTCCTGTCCACTCAATGATCTACAGATGGGTCAACAAGTTCACAACCCATTATCTGTGCTCAACAGTAGCATCCAAAATATACACTTTACTATTGCAAAACACGCTGCACATGTGTGTGGTAGTATAAAGGCAATAAAGCACAAGGTGGTGAGGAACACGTTGTGACTTGCAATGGTTGTGAAAATCTCACACACATGCCTTCACCATGAGCAAAAACTGCTGCTCCTTGCAACAAACATCAAGTAAAATGCACCCAAATGATTGCAACTGCTAGATTAATGATTCGTGTGTTTGTTACCCTTTCCAACTACAAATAATCAAATGTAACCAAACCCTCACGTGAAAGGATGAGGTTTAAAACATCCCTTTAAAACTGTCATTATGGAAATATGTATTAAGAAATAAAAAGCTGCAAACACTGAATCTAGTGTTGCAATCTGAAAGCCCAAGCGGCAAGTGCACAAAGCTTCACACTGTGGCAGCAAGCAACTAGAACTCGACCGATGTATCAGCACACCGATATATATCGGCCGATATGACGATGTTGCTGATGTATCGTATCAGCAAAATTCCGGCGATATATATCGGCAATATTTGCTCATAAAAGTGTTGCATTGTTGCTATGCATAGAACGTTCGGAAACCCAAGTTGCTGCTTCGTCTCTGACCTTGATTAATTAACACAAATGCTCTGTCCTGTTCCTAGCGTACAGAGCCTTCATGCATACAGACCGCAGTGCAACAGTCCCGACAAAACGCTCTATGACATAACATTCACTCATAGGTTTTGGCGCGGTAAACACATGATTGTCTGCGAACAAACTAGGTCACATGCTGTTGTGTTGCTGGGCAGTTATAACAAAGTCTCTCTAGGCTAGACAGTCTTGCGTTCAGCGTGCATCAAAAAGTGCCTACGTCACAGCGAGCAGGACCCAGGTTTGCACATAATTCAATGTGGTACGGTTCTTCATCACAGTGAAGTGATGGTTTTAATGCGTAGCGCATTTTTTTACTTATAGCATCTGAGCATAGGCACAGATGTCTACATAAGGAGTAAGCCCACTTACACGCAACATGTTTGCTGTTTGTGCATATTTTGATTTAGAGTTAAACTACTGTGAGTCCTAGAAATTGCTATGGACTGCAGCAGGCACAACGGATTAAACCATCCTTTTAGTCAAACACAGTTGAAATGGTCACGTGACAAGTACAATATGTAAAGAAGCAAGGGTTTAGGTTTGGCCTACAGTTCACACAATGCAAGGAAGAAGCTGCTAACAGCTTGCCAGCACTGAAAGGATAACATTACTTGTCTATCAGACTGACCCATTTACAGATGTCACAGTCAATTGAGACAGTCACGCTGTCCAAACTTGTCATGTGACCAGTTCAGCCAATCATGTTCGGCTGGTGGCAAAATAGCTCCAGGAGTGTATATTTTGCCTCACAAGGCATAACAGGTGTGTATATCTTGCCTCATATGATAATTGTAACTTGTGAAATTATTTTGTTTGTTTATGTGGCCTGAAGAAAAATATGCACTGTAATGTCTTTCAGCTGTAGTTTGAAAATGTTTGGCTGAAGGCAAAATAGCTCTAGGAGTGGTTATTTTACCTCATGAGGCAAAATAGATACTGCTTGAGTATGACAAAAATATCGGTATCAGCATCGGATATCAGCAATGAGAATTGAAAAACATCGGTATCGGCCCAAAATAACCTTATGGGTCGAGCTCTACAAGCAACAATAGAGATTGCTCTATTATTGCTTGTTCACACCACACATGTGCTTGTTCTTCACGCACATCCCGTTCGTGGTGAATCGCACATTCAATGCAACGCCAACCGAGCGGTTGCAACAACATCCCTCCTTTTTATAATGAACCGCACCAATCGCACGTTCTTTTTGTGAAGGTTGCACCTGGCACAATCTTCACATCCTGGTCACAGCACCATTTTGNTGCGACCGGAAAGCCTGAGCGGCAAGTGCACAATGCTTCTCACTGTGGCAGCAACCAACAATAGAGATCACCTGTCAAGATCACTCTATTTGCTTGTTTGCGCAACATATATATGGGTGATATTCTTCGCGCACATTTTATTCGTTGTGAATCGCACATTCAACGCAACGCCAACTGAGAGGTTGCAACACGAATAAGTCTGAACATAACAAACAATTAAGAAGGTTCTGTCCTTCCCTTCATAGCACAATCATCTGGGAATTCATCAAAATCCAAGTTTGTCACTTTCAGAGCGGACAACCTCTCCTGGGACATTGTGACCTATTAATTCTTTTCTAATCTTTTGAATCTTGAAAAAACTCTCCTGAGCAGTTAGTGACCATCAAGCTATGAGATGGGTCCCTGGGGTTGGAAAATTAAGAAACACTGATCTAACGCCTCAGACCCAAATGCGTTTCTGCCATTATCTTGCTGTTTCCTTACTGATTGTCACCTTTTGGTAGTTTTTTAATTACCATTTGGCAAGGTGACTTTTGCTTGTTCAACCTCTCTAAAATCTTCTTTGATTTTGCTAAACATGTCCTGAAGGGAGCAGTATGAACTTGCACATGTAGACCGGCTCAACAATAAATCTGGCTTCTGGATGACTGTTGAAAAAGAAAATTAAAATGTTGAAGAAAATATAAAATGGAAAAAATCGAAACTAAAGGTATTAAATACATCTAAAAAACACTAACAAAGCTGCTCTATTGCTCAGAAGAAGAGCACTGTGATATTATCAACACGCTGCTAGTGTACGAGATACTTGTACTTTGAAATCCTGTATTGAGCCACTATTCTGTGCCACTTCGCAACTTCATAACTCATCAGGCGATGAGCTGGACAGCTGTTCAAACCCTTAACACTTTGACAGCCAGCGTACTGTACGATATATTCGTACTTCGATTCTGGCCTAAAAAACAGCAGTTTTTGGTTGCCTTACCAACGCCCTAGCTCCTCCGTCGATTGCGCCCGAGAGTTGTTCAAGGGCTCAAACGGATCGGCCAGTCTTCTAGTCTGCACTCGAAAAAAAATTATTGGTTGGGGGTGTGGATTTTTTGTGAGTGACGTCATAAGTGAAGTAGTTTTGGGGTCATTTTGGCTCATGTTGCCTGGCCTAGGGCCCAACTGCTAGGCCAAAGTGTTTCGCTGAAGTTTTCATTGGA
>JGI24021J15306_10001932_pt1 | contig 21405 bp, 12 predicted proteins | sample Ectturendosymbi1_FD_15306 | JGI IMG/M metagenome (IMG submission 15306)
GTTTTAGCAGAAACCGTTTCTTGAAAATGAATATCGTTTGGTGTTTGAAAGTGACAAACTGTCGATGTCCGAGTATAAGAGCTGAATGTAGCGCCAGTCAACGAAAATAAAATTGTAAAGTGTTCGACAGGAAAAAGCGTGTTTTGAAGTCAGCGGATTGCAGCTTTCTAACATGGCAGTTGTAGCTCAAAGCTTCTACCTCTGCTGGTAGCCGAGTATTCGGAAATGTAGGGTGGACGTTTTTCACTTCGCCCACTTTGCTTTCCGTCTCCACGGTTTCCACGCGCCGTCAACGTTGCAAAAACAGTGCTTAGTCAACTGTGACCATCGCAGAGTTTGTTTCAAAATGAAGAGACGATCAAGCAACGGCTCATGTGAGACATCTAGCGATTGGTGCTTGCATGTTTTTCAATTATAGCTGGGTTTAGCGGTGACGTTGTTTCTATAATGCATGTGTTTGAATAGTTTGAATGCGGCCGTCCTTTTTTAAGGTAAATTCTGCAGAAGTCTAAAAATTAGTTTTGCTGACAGAGATTGGTGAAATATAGTTAACAAGAAATGTAGTTATACTCTGGTTATACTGTACAAATCGCTTTATTATTTTGATGGATTTGCACCTTGCTAGACATTACGCAAACAAGTGACCTTTTCAAAATCACTTATCTTTGTGACATTTTCGTTCAAAGTAGTTCTTCAATAATAGTCCATGAGCAGACTGAATGCATTTAATAAGAATTTTTTTATGTTTTTGTTTTTATTTCAGAATGAACATCATCAGACAAGCTTTCTAGTCGATGACAAACACCTGTCAGCAAGCAAAGCACCCTACAATGATTGAACAAAGAAATGTTAAATGCTTACTTATTTAACCTCTGCCTGAATATTTTGATTGTTCTTATGCCATGCACTTGTAAATACTATCGTCACTAAAACACAGTTGATCACTTCGGTTTTAACCGTAGCTATGCACTTCATTCTTAGATAATTGTATAACAATTTGCTTGTAAGTAAATCAACCCTTAACGTAACCTTAACACCTTTGATTTGTGGTCTTTCTCGCATCGACTTTTTACCTTAAGAAGCAGTGACTTGCTGAGAAGAAAAAAAAAGTCCAACTCAAGGAGTAATGACGCACTTTGATCACAATATGTGCTGATGATAGAAATTACGTTTTCCTACCTCCAATACAAAAAACGTGAAGTTAGTAAACGTCGATAGCACGTTTTTATCGCTTGAAAAACATCCGCAGTTTCACTGTTATCAATTTATCTTTTGCTTTTACTGCTACCTTAAAATTACCACCATTCCGAGATGAAACAGAGGTGCGACCCTTAAAAGCTGCAAGCACTTGTTCACAACACTTTGACGCTTCTAGGCTTGTGGGACACTTATTTCCGAATACAAGCGACGTGTTCAAGTTCAAGCGGCAAAATTGCAACACGCTTTTAGCGCATGCTGTTATGTAGAAATGAGGAATCAAGACACCACGTTACAATTCAGAAAAAGCAAAGCAGGAATAAGAAACTGCACTATATGTCTTACCTATTCGTTTCTTCAGTTGGGACCACTCTCTCGCATGAAAATGACATGCTGATTTCAGTAAAGGTTTGATGCGTTGATCGATGCATTGCTTGGAGCAGCTGTCCTATTCTGCTTCCATTTGACTACATTGCTCGCCATGCGTGTTCAACATGCCCGTGCTTCAATCTTCTCAGAGGAGACAGAACAAAATTTATTTTGCATGTATTGCTTTGTGCCAATGTCATGCTATGTGAAACGCTTGTTTGTAAATATTGCTGTTCTTTACACCTAACCACACTGCTTAGACTTCAGTATTGTACGAAGGTACAACCGTATAGAATATTGACAATGGTTGGTTAGAAAACTCTCAACACTCTGGTGCAAAAACATCTTCTCACGCTTTCAAGTGCAATGAAATAGTAGTTTAGCTTGGGTGCCCGAGGTGCTTGCTGTATCAGTTTGTAACTGTGATCACTCAAAGCATTCCAACAAATTATTTGCTGAAAATTTAATTTGCCTTTGCTTGAAACTGTGAACATTTTGAACTTCGTTTAAAGTATATAATAAACAAGATTGGTGCGAAAATAAACACGAAAGTAATTTAAGAAAACTGAATTGATGTCTGCTGAGATATTGATGTTGTAATCGCAGGTACTTTGATTAGATCACCAACCAACCAAACAACGGTTTTCACGTTTAAAAGCCTTAATCTAATTACCAAGGTCACGTTTTATAAACTGAAACGCATTGTGTAGACAAAATATACATTTAATTTAAAGTTTTTGCTAACCTTTGTATGCAAAACGTCCAGCTACAATGAAATCCGTATTTGTCACGTGGTATCTGACAGGATAAGATGCGTTTAAGCAATAAATAATAGTATGCTTATCACGCCCTTAACATGCTTATCACGCCCTATCAATCTGTAAACGCGAAGATCAGATCGAACTTTGTCATTAAGTGCTAAGCTTCCTGCATTTAACGCTTCGCCTGCAGCCAAAATGTGTTCAAATGTTAATGTAGGTTGCGACAAAGAGCAGGGTGTTTAGGATCCCTTTGAATGCCATTTCTCAATTAGATTACCTCGATTTTTTAATTTCCAAAATCTATTTTGAGTCAACAAAATAGTTCTTAACTGAAAATTAACTAGCCCAAGTGTTGACATAACATCCCTTTTTATTTATAGATGTGTTTGGCTCAGAAGCATGGTTGGTATCTCCACGGGTGTGTAAGAGAACACAAAAACAAAAGTTTTATTATAAACAGGGTTGTAGTGGCAAAAAAATAAGAGTGGACGCAACCAACACACTAGCCATTTTCAATAGCACTTCAAACTCATTTTTAAATCAGTACTTTATGAATTTGCTTTTCATTACACTGCAAACAAAAAATAAAGCATAGTGGGAACGCCGTTCCTACGCGTTCCCGCCACTACACCCCTGATTATAAACGCGTAAGAGGTAGATACAGGCAATGCTGACAAAAAGTGTAACATTCATTTTCACATTCGCTCTCCCTCTGGTGTTGCGGAGGCAGCAGTCCTAAGAGGACTTGAAATACCTCACGGTCAACAAAAATCCGTTGTAACTCCGCTGGTTCCACATTAAGACGGGACAAAACAAGGTCAGAGATGTAATCACACCACCTGTGGTCTTCGGCAGTGGTGTTACTTACAGGAGGCGGACCTAAATGTAAAAACTGAGCGTCCACTCACCTTATATTTCGGTTTTAGTATACTTTTGGTTTTCAGTAAGTTGTTTATTTTACGTTTTCCGGATCAGTTTCGGTGATTTAAAGTTTCAGAATAGTCATCTATATCCGGATTCACCATCATTTCTCAAGCTTTTTTCTGAGTGTTGGCTAGTGGGTCCCTTTCAGCTAAGTTTTTCCCCCTGGCTCAAACCTCTATTCATACGCCACTGGTCTTCAGTCGGCCTCTGGGTCGCTTTCCCTTGAGTGTAACCAGCAGGAATTGCCTCACCAATCTTTCCTGGGATATTCTTGTCACATGACCGAACCATCCTCGATGGAATCTTCTGAGTANAAGTGGTTCGACATTCACGTTTTCACAAATTCCACAGCTGCGCACTTTATCTCGAAGTGTNACGTCGTACAATTTTCAGACAAATCGCTCTCCGCTGCTTGTACCTGAGCTGAGATAGCACTCTTTCAGTCGTTACCAAGATTCATGACCACAGGCGAGGATCAGAACAAAGACCAATCTGAAAAGTGAAATTTTGGGGTAGTTGAAAGTATCCCGTCTTGATCACGGCACGATAAAGCTCACGTAATACTGCGTTTGCTTTACCAATTCGTATATCAAGCTCTCTGTTTTTCCTTCCATCACTCGTGAACACCACCCAAAAGTACGTGAACTTCTCCACAAGCTGCAGTGTATTATTGCTTATGTTTATTTTACACTGATCTGAGATTCTGGTAAGGCACAGTACTTCAGTGTTTTTAGTGCTAATTTTCATTCCAGACTGGTGGCACGCAGCAGAAAACAATCAAGTTCATGTTGGATGCCCCCATCCAGCGAATATAAGCAGCATCTAATTGTCTGCAAAATGCAAATGGTTGCTCCTGCAGCTCCTAACCCTCGTCGACTCTGGTGCGAATGTCTATCCAATTCATATAGACTATAAACAGGAAAGATGACAGCCATTGTCGAAATCAAACATCCACAACAAACGGTTGAAATCAACTCCGTCGACACGGACACAAACTTCTGAGCAAGAACACAGTGACTTGATGGCCAGTAACAGGCGACCGTTGATCCAATGAATCTCCGCACCAGGTGTACTTGTGGAATTATCTTTGTTGGAAGAAGCATTCATGATGAACAGCTGGCGGTGTTAAAATAAAGTTGCAACATGAGAATCCTGTTGTCATTTAGACTACCATCGGCATCAAGGTCGTTTCCAACGTGTGTATTGAAATCTCCCAAAGGGATCGTGGTTTCGTTAGCTTCAACTCTTCTCAAAGCATTACTAACGTCTTCCACGAATTTAGAGTACAGTGCACTTGAGTGTGGCCGTAGACCTGTATCAAACACAGGGAGCGCAATCAATTTCAAACTCAACATCCACATCTTTCCCCTTAGTTTGATCCAAGCATCAACATAGCCTGCATGCTGAGGGATTACGAGTATGTCCACCCAATCCTAGGTAGAACGTGTTGGCTCAACCCTATGTGAAATAGTATCTACCCATCGTCCACCTCTACAGGGGCAGAACCACGACGCTTAGGCGAAGAGATGCCAACAACTCGCAGGGAATATCACTTTCCATATACACCATCGCTCGTCGAGCAGCTGACCAAGGTCCTCTTTCTGGCTTTTGCCAGAGGGGTCCGTTTGAAAATTTCGCGACAGTCTCTTCCATCAGCTATCCACAGATGGAGGCACCATCACGTTGCGCCCTCGACGAATCTGGGGAGGCGAATGTGGACAGTGCAGAGTCTTTCCAGTCTGGGAGACCTAAACGGTACATGTAAACGACAATCTCGCCATAAGCTAGCAAGATACCGCCGTAAGCTAGCAAGATACCGCCGTAAGCTAGCAAGATAGGGTTTGGAAACTGGAACAATACTTTGCTCATACAGGGAAAGAGCACAAACTGCTTGAGGAGACCAAACGAGGTGTAACATTGTAAAATAAAAGTAAAAATAAAATTGGTAAAAGGCATGAAGTGAGAAGGTAAAAATTATAGATGAAGATGTACATCGCTGAAAATGTGTAGTCGAATGGTTTCTAAGCATGGCATCAAATCTCTTGACGAAATAATTAACTTGATCCTGACGAAAACGTTGCTGATTCTGCGATTAACACACCCTGTATATTCACATTACTGAAGTTTTCATCAGTTAATCAATACGATTAATTAAACAGTTTTCTTNTTGGATTAGTTGCCCATCTTCCCACGCATGATACTTATCTTTGTTGCGGGCAAAATAAAATGTACGTCATCGCAACGACGAAAAGAACAAACACTTGAAAACTTGCAAAACTAAAAACTTCTTATGAAAAAACGCTGATCGTGCATACGTTATCAACGCAACTTTAAAAATAAAACAAGGAAATTTGAGCAATAATAGACTCTTAATACTGCGCAGAAGGTGCATTAAATATTTTTATTAATAACAACGCATTAAATATTTTTATTAACAGTTTATCATATTGAACGTTTTAGAAACAATTAAACGTTTGAAAACAGTTGCTTTAAGTTTCAATACACCCAACATGTTTTCGATTAATTCACTCACATTTGCGTTTGTTCTATTCAAACTTTTCAAAGCCTTCAAATTTGATTCCTAATTTACTTCTAATGGCGGGTGCAGACAAAACATAACATAACAAATTGTGGTATAATTGTATGTTCCAATCGCACTCCAAACCTGCATTAATTACATTCGCTCTGCAGTGGCGTAACTAGAGGTTTGAGCCAGGGGTAAAACTTAGCTGAAAGGGTCTCACTTGCCACTGCAAGGGACCCACTAGCCAACACTCAGTAAAAAACGTGAGATATGATGGTGAATCCGGATACGGATGGCTATATTAAACCCCAAATCACCGGAAAATACCCCCAAAAAACGCAAAAAAATAACAACCTACTGAAACCCAAAAGAATACTAAAATTAAAGTGTGAGCTAAGTGGGGCCCGGTTTTTCCATTTTGCTTGCCAGGAGGACGATTCGCCCCACTGCCCCCCGCCAATTACGCCACTTGCGCTCCGGTGTTCCCTTCACGTTGCACTGCCGTGACATTCGCACTGTACCATTTCCGTGGGATTCGGCTTTTGCAGACGTGTATTTTATGATCGGTTGCTTAGCAGGGATTGATTCTAGTTGGTTTGCTGCAGAGAGTGTTTGTTTGAGTCTGCAGACTACTCTTAGTCCTTTTCATCATTCAGTGAGACATTTATGGGTCAATAGTTATAACATTTAAAGATAGTTATGCTTCCTAGCAGCAGAGTCAAAGAGTTGCATTGTGTTCGTGGGGCCTTCCAATGAATGATAAACGCTAGATACTTCATAGCCACCAGATAAAAAGCTCCAGAAAAAACTAAAAGGGCAAAAAAGTCCCACGACTATGGCGGAAAGCTTGTCTGACGGCGTTAACAACACAACTGAGGCCCAGCCGATAAACCGGCAGAATACTTCAGAGAAAACACTAAAAGCATATCATCCAGATGTTTAAAACAATATGTTCGGGTGTATAAGTCTTGCACTCCTTTAGAAAATGACGACCTCCTTGTTAAACGCTGCAACATCCCCCAAATTAAATGCTCATTGGCCTTGGGTTTCTATGTTTCAAGTATCTCCATTCCGGTTTTAGGTTCCATTTTACAGCCAAGCACATGAACTTCACAAATCTTTATATAGAAACCTCAACACAAGATACGCGAATAAATATTGTTTTCTCAATGAATGAACCGAAGGCAGCAAATAGAAATACCAAAAATACTGGTCTAGGATAAGACAAGATTTGTTGTTAAATCTTTAAACATTTTCCAGAACATTCTCTTCAAATTCTGTTATTTTTGTTCAAAAAATATATGGGCCACTGCCGTAGTACCAGAGTCACTCCATTGCATTTCCAGTCCACAAATAAAGTAAGCCTTCAAAATTGCCAACCTCGTACAGACTCTCAGAAACAAGGAATGCCTCAAAATAATGGAAGAACGGTGGTTAGCTGAGTGAAGTGGTACTCAAAGCAATACAGTCTTCTGCATGTCGCACAATCAGTCTTTCGCAGTCGCAGGTAAACGATAGATCATAACATGCGTCCTCACGACATTGTTAGCAAATCTTTAGGAAATAAACAACTGTTCTCGCAGTTTTCATGGATTTTGAAAAAGTACATGATATGGTCTCCATTGACACTCTACTTCTTAAGATGTTAAAACTGGGCGTCAATGGCGTTGATGGACAAGGGTTTGATTTCATTCTGTCATTTCTCGCTAAACGCAGTTTTCAAGTTCATCTTTGCTCCATGCACTCTATCCATGTTCAAATACCCTGCAAACGTAATTCTTCGGGGGAGTATTTGGAGCAAGATTTTATTTTCCATTGTTAACGATGATCTTCTGGATGGCATGCAATCATCTGTTGCACTTTATGTAGATGACCTCTCTTTATGGGAATGCGGTCATGCATCAAAGAAATAAATGACTTGTGCCACCGATCATTGGTGAAACTGGAGAAATGGTGTGATAGGTGGGGTTCTCGAAATGACACTTCTCCCATGCTTTTTATGAATCGGTGTACTTGGAAAGTCATCGCAGCTCTACATTATAATAATCATGATGGCGTCATTCATGCGTACGTCCTTTATGCTTGTGTTTCATCAATGTGAATGTATTAGCGCCATCAAGCGTATCGTGTTTTTTCATGTACTTGTGTGTTGCTTGTCACTGCGATGTATGCTTTAGTCTAGCGCGTTGCGTGTGGGAGTGAAGGCGTTATACACAATACAATTACTCAGCAAAATTTCAATGACACGTTCAATTCCATTTCCACAACATCCACTATAAATGTTTAAAACATTCTTCAATATACTAACCGGTAAAAATTGGAGTGCGGAAAAAGCGTTACTGCTGAACATATGCAGAGTTTTGTTTTTGCTCCGCAATCGAATACGGCACTGAAACATGCTTCCTTACATCAACATCCTCAGTAGACAAAATCAGAAAAATCCAGTAGTAGGCGTTATGCTGACAGACGAAAGCAACTCGAAGTACTCCTTCAATGTGCTTTCTACACCAATGGTTCTTAACTTTTTCTCTACCACTCCCCCCTTCGGTAATTTTCCTTCGTTTCAACCCCTCCTGACATTAAGAAAGTTGTAAAAACAAATGTATTTATTGAGAGTGTGCAAGGGCTCGCGACCCCTGGAAATTTATTGACGCCCCCTTGGGGAGGCGTGCCCTCAATTAAGAATCACTGTTCTACACGTTTACGGAAGAATGCCACTGCACATCAACCGTAAGATGCTCTGTTCAAAATATAAAGCCCACTTGACGTTTTCCAAACACTCTTGCTTTATCGCTGGTCTTATATTCATGGCACGATCTTGATGCAGGTGCTCTGACTTTCAAAGTTTCAACGAAGAAACCAAACGCGATGTTTAACAGAACACGTATAACGTAATATTCCAAATGTCGTTCATATTCCACCTTAGGTCACCTGCAAGACTATCACAGCTTTTCCTTTAACGCAATTACTTGATAATGACTGGTAATGACTGAAAGATTTCTATCTTAAGTAAAAGCAACAGAGATGGGATTTTTGCGAAAAGATTACGTCGTGACAATCCACAACAGAGTGTGCGGCTGTGAATTTCCTAAAGCCCTGAATGTCCAGCCACCTCTCCTCCAATTAGAGAGATTCCAGCTACGATGGCTCGGACACGTGACCAGAATGCCCCAAAGATTGGCGAGGGGAGTCCCGTTGGCTGCATCCACGGGAAAGCGGCCAAGAAGTCGACCAAGGACCAGGTGGTGTGATTAAATTTTCAACCTGGCTTGATTTCGCCTTGGTGTGGAGCCAGCAGAACTATTTATATGTTGCTGGTGATCGTGATGTATTTCGAGACCTTGGGCTACTACCCCAGCGACCTTCCCTGAGAGGACAAGCGGATGTAAAAATGAATGAAATGATAGAACAACTACTTCATTCCCAAACCAGGAAATAATCAAAAGCATCGTTCTCTCTCATTTACCTGAATCCTAACCAATTTTGTTGGTGTGTAATGAATGGTCCAAAACAGAAAAAACAGCAAGAGGCATCTACATATAGCAATATAATATAAAAGACAAACAAGCTGTTAGTCATCAGTTCTCAGTTCATAAATTTGTGCGATTCTTAGCGCCCTTTACTGGCTGCTCACATCCCAAGTACAGTATGTAGGGCTGTGATTCTTTGCGCAGTGTCTTCGAGCTTTGAAATTCAAATCCGCAGGCAGGTTAACTGGAAAAAACGACTCGTTAACGAAGTAATGCTATTAAATCACACTCTTCTGTGCAGAGGAATCAAGGTCGATTATGTGAGGATTCCGACACATAGGAGCATTTCCGGAAGTGACGCTGCCGATTTTTTATGAAAACATATAGAAATAAGTTCTTTCGAGTCTTGTTCTTTGATATTCAATGATTACTTGCAGTTGTACATAAACGCTAGTAATGCAATCGACTACAAACTGTGTTTTCCCAATCCAGACACAGATCAAGCAAAGTGGTCCTTTCCCGTCCAGATATTCCGACAGCGCACTGGCCATTGCCATCATTTGCATAGAATAAGTCTCCATTCGGATGCTTTGTATCACGAATGCGACACTTTCTAATGCAGTGCAGCAAGTAAGCGAAAGAAAAAAAATGAATTACGAGAATCCATTGAAAACATTGGCATAAACCTTGACTGGTTGAAAATACTGAAGCACATTAAACCAATGAATTGTGTACTGGAATTAAGGACACTAAAGCAAATAGGAAGAAAAATTAAATAAAGACAGAAATAAATGATCAGTCGAGGCGCTACAAAACTCTACAGTTGAACGCTGCCAACAAAACAGCTATCTTCTGGTAATACAGTAATTCTTGCTGGTGTGCATGGTTGCAGTCAAATTTTGCTTTGACTCAGTGTTGTTCGTAATGTATTTGATTTGGTTGGAATGCATTTAGTATTTGTTGTTTCTTTTCTGCAGATGCTATTAAATTTGTACTGTAACAAAGCTTAGATTCCGATGCTGGTGGTAAATGTTATTGAAAAAATCACGTAAGAAAAATGTTAGTTATGAAGAAAGCGCCATAGTACAGAAGGATCAAAAATAGACAACTTATATTTTTCTAAATTTTTATTCAGAAATGGCGATCAACGTGCTAAAAACAGGTTTAAAAATTTAAAACGCATTGTTTTACAAACCTCTTTGCAATGTTCTAAATTTTATTCCGGTATTTAGACTCCGATACTGTAGAAACCTACAAAGGAGAACGTTTTTATAATCATTTCCACATTTGGATGTTACCAGTAATTTGTGGCGCCCGTTTTCGCTTTTCGAGTGACCGATATACTTTTGCATCCGATATCACTTGCACAGAATTTTGCGGAAGAAGAAAAACTTGTCAAAAATATTAGATAACGATTGTTTATTTGATATCCTCACTTACTCCACAACCCAACAAAGATAAAAAAATCTGCAGTGAACGTCCGAACCAAAGGGATTGTTTCTCAATTTAGTCTGGTTAGTTTTTTTGGTCAGGCTTTCAGCAATAACCAGACCCTAATTGAACATTGCAATGATCGCACTGTGAAGACTGGAATGTAACGTTGTAAACCGCTAAATTTTTGCTGAAGTTAAAAGGTATTTACATCGGAAAAAACACGTTAAAAACAAACTTTTCCATCAATTTCGGTCGGCCTCATCCAGAGTCTTTGAGTCTTTTCCAGTGTGGTTTGGAAAATATGATGATGGTAATAAATGATAACGATGTCTTTTTATTAAAGGGTGTGACACTTGAAAACAATTGTACTTCATCTGTTTTCTTCACAATTTTTCGTTATATCAATGAGGATAGCCATACGTAACAATTTTGATCAAAACGTATTTTCCAAACTGACCAAAAATGCGTTCATGCCTGAATAAATTCCAAAAAGAATTGAAATAACGCGCCACCAAGTTTGAAACAGGCTATGAAGAACATGTTAAAGTCATTATATAAATAACTAGTCTCCACACAGGTGAAGAATTTAAATCAATCAGGAAATTTTTTCAATCGGCAATAAAAATTTCCTGAAGTTACTTGAATACAGATATGTACAAATTTGAACCATCGCAAAAGGATGAAAGCTAAGCCCATTCGGCTGATTTCTTGAAAGCTTATGGCAATATGTAAAGACTTAATTCAAATATGAAATGCCAACTTAGCAAAACTTTCTTTGCATTCACAAAAATTTTGGTTTATAAACAACTGGCAGTAATCTACATTTCCGTAGTTCGATTTTCCAATGCATTCGTATTCATTGTTTGCCTCATGTTGTAGTGCTGACAGCCAAATCTAAATCATCCTACCGTGATAAGCCGCTTTTCATTCAGTATTTTTGCATGTGGCGCTGCAAAGCAAAATGGCGACGTTGGGATGCAATTCTAGACTTGGCAACAATCGGATTGTCATACCTGGCAGTTAATCACTATTCATCGCGATAGAGTCGTAAGGAGGTGCGACGCTCGCTTCTCGAACGATATTCTCACGCTGCTGCGGAACGATTCCCGCAGCTTGGCTGTTGCATTCGATTCAATAGATACAGAAAAGCACAGACATGTTTTCAAACACACAGAGTATGGCCAAGTTTTTGGGAACAATTTGCAACAGCCCTGAGTAGTGATTGAAAAACTTAAACAAGGCCATGTTAGAACAATTCGCTGATGATAAATACAAAATGAAAATAGACTCTTGGCTCGGGCGATGAACCTCACAGTGCTATTGCCAATTCATGAGGTTGTTTCGAATTTTTCAAAACAATTCTTTCGTTATCCAGAAAATTCTTTAGAACTATCAATGTCTGTAAGCCATCCGCACCCTGATAGAATTACTTGTTTTCAACCCAAAATTGTGCTTTTGTCGTTTTTCATGTCACAAAGGCGGTGATATGCTCCTTGCTGGTTATAGCAGCTGTTTATAAGTAATGGCTGCTCGTTTCGAAAACACAAATGAGACAAATTGTAAAAGCTATATAATGCGCTGAATTGCTGAAAATTGATCTTTTCTGTTCAAGATACTTATCAACTTCCCACATTTTGCAAAAACTGTGATTTAGTACTGCATGGCTCCCTGGATTCTTGCTTGCAACACTGTATCGTTTCTGGGTTTCAACACGCACATGCAATTCATATGTTGAACACTTCTTTACCTACATTCTATGGTGAATACTGACGTTTTGAGGAATGTGGCTGCTTATGATTTTTTCTAAGAAGTCACTAAAATCAATCTGCTGACATTAACACCATAGGCCTAAACACAATAGTCATAACAAAAACGAAAGTTGTCTAGAAATAATATTCACTGCACTTTGAATTAACTGGGTAGCTTTAATGCATTTGAAAAAGAACCCCCACAGAATCATTGCTTTTCATTTTTCTATTTATTTATACTTTCTGTGTGCTTCTATACGCCAACGATAGGAGTATAAAGGCGTGGAATGAAGAAAAAAGAAACAAGCACTGTCTGTTTTGTGCCACTCAGCCATCAACACTGGAATCTCGGGCGTTTTTTGTTCCATGATTATTGTTCCAACGATTGAAGGAAAAGAAGTTTCCAGTTTACGTCCTGCTATTTCTATGTGCTTTCTTAAAATGAATTAGAAAAGTGCATTTTTTTCGAAAATACGATGTGATGCTTCACAGATTTTATCTTATTTACGTTCGTCGAAACTGGTTAGCGAATGGTAGAGTGCCTGTCCAATGTGTTTGATCCGCAGTTGCTAGCTGTTGCGCAAACAAAACTTTTGAAAGGTAAAGATATTTTTGTTTTAGTTAGAAACGGTTTGTTACATTCATATTTGAAAAGAAACCTTAAAAGTCTAATATTTTAGAGCACAGATGCGAACAAAATGTTTGATTTATTCCAAGAAGTTAATTTGAAAGTTTTAGAAGGTTGGGATACGCCATGAATTTTATTTATTCTTGAAGCTTTTTTGTAAATAAAGATTCGGCAGCTTCATAATTTTGTTCAAACAATGAAAAACAGATGTCCAAGCCAACCTGTGGATATGATCTTTATGTTTTATGTTTTCAGGTTCGTGTGTGGATGTAAGCCACTCATAAAAGAAGTGCTGGTTGCTGGTTGATGTCATCGGCGTGCAGTTATCACCGCTCGTGCAATTCTTTTTAAGTAATATGAATATAGCAACTCAATCGCCTATTGGTTTTGCCGAGAGCGAACTTCTGCTCCCGGAAACCATCGATCAACCCTGTTTCTCAACACGCAGGATGTCCGGTGCAACATATCTCGTCAAAACCAATCATCAAGTGGTACCGCATGAGTATGCGATGCAAAATACAGCAGTAAACGTAATAACTTTTATTTTTATATCGTTTACAAATCTTACCTGCTTTTAGGAAAGTGGCGAATCGCCTGTATACTTTGAATCCTATACTTGTAATGCTATTGTTTTTTATTGAAACAGAATGTTCTCTCATCGCTTATGGAACAGATTTAATATAAGATTTATGCTGTTTGGCTGAGTATGTCTGAGATATAATCAATCTGAAGGAAACAATTTTCGCTAAAACGTTTTGCATCACACTTCACACAATCATTATAAACGCGTTTGATGTTTGTACAAGTTCAATAAAACGCATGAATAAGCTTGCACGAATTCTGTTTTAACGTTTGAGAAGAAGTTTTTTTTTCAACAAAGAATATAACGGCATTACTGTAGAAGCATGGAAAGAAAGTTACAAAACTATTTCTCAACTAGCCCCTTACCGTGACGTTTCAAAATATTTTTCCGTTTTAAAAACTAAGTGACACGAAAACGTGAACACCACCTCATGGTTTGTCGACGTCACCAGCCAAGCACGTCTGTCGCTCACTGTGCATTGATCGGCGTTGTTCGCAAAAACAACAGCATAACATCCAGCTGTGCTTGCAATAAAGCAAAAGCACCTTATCGAGTTGCTGACAACAATGCTGCCCTTTGCAGCGTCACAGTGAGCCAATCCCGTTCACTGCCGGAGGCAAAAATCCATTCAAGTCAAAGCTACGTTTGTTTTAAAGGATTAAAACAACAGAAGCCGCCAAAATCTCGAGGCCTACTTTTCGATTCCAGGAATTGGCGCGTTCGCATTCCTCCAACTTTATTGCGCGTTAGATAGTTTCGCAGGTAATTGCGAAATACTGCTGCTCGCCGTATCAGGTGCAGAGTGGAAGAGACAGATGGCAAGTGGATTTTATCTGATGAGACATTTCGGTAAAATGCAAATGTTATTTGTCGAAAAACAAAGTGTTGTTTAACAAAAATTAATTTCAGACTCAAAGGTTTCAAGGAAAGTAGCAAAATCACCATAAATATTGGCCTCAATGCTTGAATTTCATAGTTAGTGGGGGTTTTCGCATTCATTGCTGATTTTCAGCTCTTTTTCTTCAAGAAGAATTATAATGCAAAACGTTTTAGGTTACGTGAGAGCAGTTCGTATTTTTTAGGATAAAAGAACAACAGATCAGTTGCCACCGAGAACAGAAGTTCTTTACGTGAATGAAGATAAATCCAGAAAAGCAAATATTAAATTAAAGTTGACGATTTCAGTCAAATCTCAAAGATGCGGTTTGCTACTTTCTCGCTTAAATAGCATAGTTGTTGCAAGGAAGATATATTATGGCTGCTTGCATTACTATGGAACATTCGTTCATTTGCACTGTGTCGTGCACTGTAGTCACGTGCAGGCCGAAATCATGAAATTTAACGAAGTAAGATATTAATGACTTCCGTATGCGATGACTGCACTAAATGTTAATTGTTTACATGAATTTTAAAACTTTCTGGCCTTGAAAAAACTTACAGTAGCAGCAGGCATCACAGGATATTTCAGCATAAAACAGGAAAGTTTGACATGATTGCTGATAGTATACACATCCATCGGTTATTGGAGGTAGCTATACAGAAGCTTAGAAAAAACATTTGCATCACAATAGGGTTTTGATTTTGAACCTTGCATGAATAGACCATAAAATGTAGTTCACTGAAATAAAAAATCAACCGGTCATATTTTGTTACCACAAACTAGGCCTGACTTTTTTCTCCTAAAAATTTCCTATTTTTCGTTGATATGTTAATTTTAATTTAGTTTCAAAATAATCATAGTTTTACTTCTGTCTTTGCAGAGTTAATGCGTTACATGAAAGAATTAGATAGATTGAAAGAACGATGCTCTCACCGACTTTCTGTGAATCAAACTTTTCATTTCATCCCAAGACTCAAAAACAGAAGACAACGTTAGGATCAAACAAAATTTTAGAACCATCAAGGCAACAGGAACGAGAACTACTGTCAGCAGCTCATAAGTATTTTGAACTTGGATCTAGTGGTGACTGCACTATTGGTGGACGTCTATCTGGTTCTGCTACAGCGACTCTTCATTATCATTCTGAAATAGACCTTTATGGCGAGTATGTTGATGACCAAGCTGCTCTCAATGAACTGAAAGACCACGGTGTTGAAACAAAGACGCCTTCAGCACATTTTGCAAGGATGTCAAGGAAACAACAGGAAACGTGCGATGAAAATCAAATTGAGAACGAGATTGATGCGAATATTCCGAACGAATCGGAGATGGGACATCTGGAATGCACAGGAAGTATGCTGGAATGCATAGGAAGTATGCATGTGCTCGATCGTAGCAATGTTGAATGTGAGAATAAGCAAAAAGCCTTGCAGTGCTAAGCTACATAAAAAGACTTGCAACGCCTCTTGCATTTGGCTGCAGATATTTGTAAATTAAGAATTTAATTTTGTTTATTAAAGGATCAAAAACAACAATGTTTATCCATTTAGTCAGCACTGTGCAATAAAAATGCATAAAATTACTGAATGATGCATTTTCATAAGAGCCCGAGTTTACCATACATGACTTATGCATACCTTCATAAAAAAGCATAAATGGTATAGTGTAAACAAGATTTAACTAATTTGATTGGATTTAAACTCCTCCTTAAGTGGTTAATAGATTATTAAATGCCATCACAACATTTCAGTTCCCATTCACCAATAAGACACACACTGGGACCCTAACCTGGCTAAAGCAGTAGTGGAAAACTGCGAGCGCATGCAATCCGCGAGGGCATTTTGTGCGGCCCGCAGTGTAGCCACACATGCACAGTACATATTTCTAGTCTGTGACAGTACTTTTATCGATTAGACTAGACTTTTCGAGGTTTTATTCCACCGCATTGTTACTCAACCGTAAGTGACTATTGTGTCATATATGCGCCCCCCCGGTAAAATATAATGTAATATATGCGACCCCGTTAGCAATAAAGTTTTCAATGTGGCCCTCCGTAGAAAAAGTTTGCCAACCCCTGGGCTAAAGTAAGCCGTTCATGTACAAATATTTTGGCAGATAAACTTGAACACCCTGGGGATCTACGTCAGCACATTTGATTTCATTTGCAGTAAATTGAAATATGAATGTAATCTCCACTACTGATTCTGACAAAACAGTAATTCAGAAGTTTTGGTTGATATTGGTCGTTCCAGAGCAAGTACGTCATTTCCGGCAAAACGAGGACACGTCATGTGAAAACAAACCACCTTCAGAATTGGATCATATCCATTCTAAAGCTGCTGCGGAGAAACGTGAGTAGATCGATTCTGTTTAACAAAAAGTAAGTTGGTCAGCTCACTTTCAGCTTCAGAACAGACTAAAGGTTTTGAGGATTATCGAGATACAGTAATTCACCTCGATTGTTAAGCAGCTAAGACATAGCAGCTTCCAAAAGGTGGCTATGTGCCATACAATTATGAAGTTTATAAAGATCCTTCTCGACGTTACAAGCCGTTATTTACACATTGCATAATCAACCCTTCTCTTGTTAAGACGATTAGTTAAAAATGTGCAATTCATATAGTTTGGCGGTATTGTAATGGATGCAAGATCCTAAAGCTTTCAGTCGATTGAACTTCCTCAAATACCTTGGTTTATGACATCCGACTTTCTCTTTTTGAGGATCAAACATTTCTGAACGTAGACACTTTATGAATAAATCCACCATGAATCCCAAATACAAACCTTGGTCCAAACGTACCCATATAAACCTAACCAGCCCTGATTGAATTTCTAGTTTTGTTTATTTCAAGACTTAATCCTGAAAGCTAATTTTCAGTTTTCTAGAAAAAACAACTATCTAATTTCTTTACGACGTCTTTTTACGTTTCAAGAATTTTATTTAATTGCTCAGTTTAGTTCCAGAAACATCTTTGGCGGTATCGAATTCCAAAAGTAGATTTTAACATGATGTAGCTTTAATTCCAGATGCGAATGAATTGCCCTCCTCCACGTTCAACTGCGATGAAGCAGAGTTGCTGGAGGGAGATTACGACCTCGCGTCATCTGAACAGTATTCTGCATCCGATGACTTGCGACTTTCCCCAGAGATCAAAGAGGACACTGGCAATCAACACGAAAAAATCGAAGAAACGAAAAATAAGAAAAAGAAACGGAATCCTCGCACTGTGTACACAAGCTACCAGCTTCAGGAGCTGAATAATTACTTTAAAAAGATTCAGTACCTTGCACTCCCAGAAAGAGCGAGACTCGCCGCGGCACTGGGTTTGACTCAAACGCAGGTGAAAGAACAAAATGGTCCAAACAGTTGTAAAGAAGTTAGGTTTGTTCTGTTGATTGCGGTTTTATAAAATGTCAAAGCTCCACGCGGTGTAGGAGACTGAGTGTTACGCGATTCATCAAACAAATAATCTCAGTGCTTTTGAAATATTTAAAGATAACTTGCTGTTAGTATATAACTTCGTCAATCTCCAGACTCTCATGTGTTTATTCCATTATTGTGACAACAGAAAATAGCATCCATGGAAAACATTGCTTTTACAATTAAGTACTGTAAAATTGAAACGGGTAAATTAGGGTATTAACCAAGGTAAGACTGAGCAGCAGCAAGCAGTACAAAAACGTAGACAGGTTTTTCACTTTGCTTGTTACAGAAATGGTCCTTCAATCTGTTACTGCTGATGACAGTTTTACCATTTTACCAATTCTAACAAGGTAAAGTTACGAATTGTAATCAGAAAATGTTTTTCTGAAATGGACAAAATGACAGGCTCACACAATTAATGGAAAAAACTGTAAAAATATGTAGGAAGTAATACATGACTGCATTTTGTTTGGCAGGTGAAAGTTTGGTTTCAGAACAGGCGTTCCAAAATTAAGAAACTGCTCAAAGCTGGATCTATTCGCGATCTTGGAGATAACGCAGTTCTCGAAGTTGTTGACAATCAAGCACCTGATTATGACGCAAGAAATGCCGAAACCCGCATATCAATACAGCCGATGAAACGCATCAACCATCACTACGTGGAAGCTGCAGCATCGCATCCCTTGCGTTGGCATCCTCCCCCGGCCTCTTTACCTTCTGAAGGGTGAGATTTACAACTACCTTGTTTTGAGAAGAGGNGTTTCCACATAAAGCTCGACATTGGATTTGTAGGCTTTCAGTCGTATAAAAAAGAATTTCTCTGCAAAATGCATTTAAAAATGCCTGTTTTCCAATGCCGCTTCTCATATTGATGATATCAACTGTGATAACCCACACTGTAATAAAATTAAAACTCAACAAATTTTATTTATTTTTTGCTGCGCTCATATCGTCATACAAAAAAATCCAGAATGCAGAGTGCTAAAAAAGTTCTAAAAAATATCTTGATGTACAAATATTTGTAAACTGAATAAAAAACAGATGTCCTTTGACTGAGCAGTCATCTTGATGACCTATCCAATTGCTTGGTCTGTCAAAGAACCACAAGAACCATTTCATTACTGTTACCCGGGCGGTGAATAGAATTAATAAACTGCTTAATGTGGAGAAAGATATTCAGTATTGCAGACTCTTACACTCGGAAGTCATTTAACTGTATTTTAAAATGTATCCACCAACTCTGAATCTATCGTGCAAACGTTCTATCGGTTGGTAAAGAATTCGACCAAATCAGTAAGATACAATATATTTAATTTTTTTATCGTCAATCGTTTCAAATCAGAAAAAATTCTAATAAGTGTTTCAACACATACATTTTCAGATCTCGTCGATTGTCTGGTTTCACTCCAATCAATAACGACGCTTATGGAAGTGATGCCACACAACAGCGTGGGTTAATATGTAAACAGCCGCATCCACAACACACTAGCTCCTCTATCCAGGTCCTTTCTCACCCCCAGCTTCAATACAGATCAGAGAATACATGTGGTGAGAAATCTTAACGTTGGAAACCAGTTGTAACGCATGTGAGCAAAGTAACGTGAGATGAATTCTTGTTGATTTGCGTTGAAATTAATGCAACTTTGCAGCAGATCTTAGCATGATGACCACTTTGCTCACTTTCTGTGCAGATGGTTTCGGTACTGGGCGTGAATGACCGAAACAATTACCAAAACCAAATTATTTCTTGTGCAAATTTTACAATAGATCAGTGTTTTCTCACACATCCATCGAGTTTCAGCTCCTCTATCTTTGTGATTTTATTAGTAAACCTTTTACTCTTATCTCAGGCATTTATCCATCTTCAAGGACTCATCACAACTCTGGTCTTCTTCAATATCAACCGCCTTATGATTCTAACGCTCATCAAGGGCAAGTACCTCCACATCGATCGTTGAAACTCACTGCTGCTCCTAGATTCACTCCAACAACGCCCTTCATGTTAAGCGGAGCTCACATCCAATCTAATGGATTGCTCCCAAGCAACGGAGGAGAGGACATGATGATTGGAGACGCAAGTTCTTACTCTACGTTTGAGCAAAATCCTAGTGGTTGGTAATGTGAAGCAGCGAAGAAACAAGACTAAGTCGCTGGGAGATCTTGTGTGCAAGGAGCAGAAAAAAGTTTGCACTGCTAATCATTAGCTGGAAGATTGCGCGATGTCCTTATCGGTTTTGAATCTGATAACATCATAGTGTTTGATTCACTACTGTGAAAGGATCCCTTTCGGGAGATAGTGAGTTGATTTTAAAGCTCTTTATTTTTCAAAAGATTCTGTCTCAGCAGAGTTTTTTAATTTTGTAAAACTGCCATGCAAAGCAGAAGTGCATTTCTGCTTTTTTATCACAAGCTTGTTTAGTAAGCTAGTGTTGCATATGTCAATTCACTGGACAAGGTCGGCCTAAATCATGCAAGCCTTGGTATTTTTCACTTTTTATTTTCTAGCAGTGTTGCTTATAAATGTTTGTTTTGCACTTTTGTTGTTCGTTCTGGTGCCAATGCTACTTGTACATTATTTTTTCAACACGCGTCGCATGCATCAGAAACTTTTCGAACTTACCATAAACTGAAAATCTAGCAATTACTAATAAAACCAATTTGTGAAACAAGGCCGTTTACAACCTTACCCAGGGCCAGATTTAACTGATGCGAAACCCTAGGCTAATCCACTTGTGAGGCCCCCTCTCCCATTGTTGCAAGGAAAACATGGAAAGCGTTAATCAATTTGCGAAAATCCGAAAATGACGCTCTGAAAGTACGGTCGGTAAAAAATTATAAATCATTACTGGAGTGCTGACGATCACTGCGTTTGTTGCTGCCGCCTTCGACGAAAAAGCGTTAAATGCACGGAATTGTTGAAATCCTACTTGGCTGGCGGGAACAGGATTATTAAGTGCCACAGGTAAACCAACCGAAATTGCCACAACTGAAATATTTGACAAAACACATGGTCTCGTTTTTCATAAGAATCACATCTGCTTTTTCTTATCCGTGTTAAAAAAACAAACACACTGCACCTGTGTAGCATGTGTGGCGACATTAAAGCACAACGTGAGGACCACGTTGCAATTCCCTTACCACGGTTGTAAAAATCTTACACACACGAGCAAAACACGTCACGTAAAATGCACACAAATCTTTGTAACTGTTAGGTTCACGATTCGCGTGTTTCTTACTTTTTCAGCAACTAAACTGTTGCATGAAAAGATATGAAGTTAAAAGCCAGAACCGTCGCCAGAAAGTCTTAAACAGGGGGTTTAAATTTGCGCAAGGGGACTTGACATTCTGAAAATTTGATGAAATCTTTGCTGATTTATAGTGGTTCATATTTAAATTTGGAAGGGCTGAGCTCACCAATGCCCACCGTGGCGACTGGACTGGTTTAAATTTCGCTTATGCTGTC
>JGI24021J15306_10001933_pt1 | contig 21402 bp, 17 predicted proteins | sample Ectturendosymbi1_FD_15306 | JGI IMG/M metagenome (IMG submission 15306)
TTTATGACTACTGTACGTTTCCTCTGCTTGATTTTCATTTTACGATTTCATTCTTTCACTGACAAAATTGCTTCACACGTGACTGTTAAGTAACTTAACACAGGTAACAATGAACACCAGAAAAAAGCTTCGCCTGGCGTGAGATTTGAGCCCACAAACTTCAATAAGCGTCTCATAAGCGATACATGTCTAAAACTTATAACACCCAAGCACGCATACAGGTTTATTTCACGAGCCTCAGACAACAGAAGTTCAGTTTTCTGTCTCAGCGGCTAATAAGTCTCGTAAAAGCATTATACTAAAACTTGCTTCCAGAATGCACAAAAACGCGTATTTTTAGGTGTAATTTTGCAAAATTTTCCCGGGGGCATGCCCCCGGACCCCCATGGAATGGTCATGCCTTCGGCACTTCCCCTAAAGTTGATTTGTGACGTCACACGATTGTGGCGAAACTTTGCCCCCCTCTCGGAAATTTTCTGCGTACGCCACTGGACATGGAAATGGAAAAGTCGAAAGAAAGGATGTAGTTTTGCTTGTTTGAGCTCAATTTCCTCAACATAACACAAGTAATTTAGTGTAACTTTGGCGATTCAAAAAAAATTTCCGCGCTCCTAAATTTCAGAAATACTGAACGAGTATCGAAAGAAATCAGAAAAGTCCCAGGTCATTCTGTACAATTCATTGAATTTGTCCGCTAAGACCATGCGATGATGAAGATATTCGACTAGTCCTGAGAGGCTGCGTTTAGGATGTAAATAAACCACCCGGCCGAGGTGAGCTATTATGTTCCCGGCATTATGCGGACGCTCCTTTTCACTAGGTCCATTGAGTTGGAATGCACGGCATCTCAAATCGAGACACACATTCGTACCCCCCTCACAACAGCTCATCAGTTCATGCAACAACAGCAACATACGTGCGGCGCTCTGGGCGGATCACTGATGGAATGCGGAGTGATTGGACAACTCTACGAGACTCCGTACTTTCATCTCCGACACCAGCATATCCTTCTGGAATGACCCTTCCTGGGTCCGGCTTAACCGCCTCCGCGGTGTCGGACGTTTTCGCTCTTGCTTACACAAATGGGGTATGGCTTCCTCTGCGCCCTGTGAGTGTGGCTCTGAAGAATAAACGTTGACCATGTCGTCCTCCAATGTCCATTCCATCGACCTCCATGAACTGCACGGCCTGACGGTTCTGGATGATGAGACAATCGATTGGCTGCTCAACGCCTGCCCCGAAGGCAGTGCGGCCAAGGAGTGGATTGTAACAACTCGCTCACACGACGACGAAGACGAGGTGTGAAAGACCGATTTCAGTGTATTGCAGCAGCCAGTGATTTCAACAAAGTAATGACAAAATGAAGTCGAGCACTGCGCTCTACCTAAAGTCGAAACGTCATGTTCATTGACTCAGTGATCAAGCATCTCACTACACGACTACGGCTAATCTACTTATTTGCAAAGCTCTCTGCACACTATTTACCTAATCTGAAAGAAGTTGAAAACGGTATGTAGGCACCAAGCTGATATCCTCTTAAAAGTCGAGCAGTGATTTACCTGCAAAGTATATTGAGGATATATGTGTTTTGTTTAGTTGAAAACTATCATCGTTTCTTGGTGTGCTCATTGGAAATATCAACATACTTTCCAAACTTTCTACGCACGTTCTCAAAATCAGCTCATTTTACGATGTATAGTTATCTAAAAAGAAAAGTCAGCTATTTTAATAGTTTTACACGCAGTGAGTTGTGACAGCGGACAATAAATTCCTTCGCAAACGCAATCGCAGTTCATTGGATTAGTTTAGAGTCTTTTTTCTCAAACAAATTTCCGGACTGACACTAAGATTAAAGGCTTGTTCACATTGTATTGTTTATCTACAATTTATTTTGCAGTTTGAGGGGAAAAATCACACAAAAACTGATTTTTAGCAAAGGGATAGGAGTCACTTTTGACTCCTGCTCCTGTTCCAAAAAAGTGTCTCCAGCTCCTGCTACGGGGCTCACTCTGACTCCTGCAGTCTAAAAACTTGAAACCAAGAAATACACCGGAATCATACATTGTTCTCGCCTAAACCAAACATCATTTAATTCTCAGAGTTCTGCAGACACAGTAACAAGGAAACAACTGTCGCTATCATTTCACTTATTAGCTTGTACAAACACTCATAGCCCATAAGCTACATTCAAATCACTTCATACCACCTGATTATACAATAAAATTATCTCCCTTAATGCAAATTGCAAGATAACAAATGGCATGTTTAGGAATAGCCTCAACTGCACTTCTGCTGGCTTGGCTGAAACCGCATTGCTGTTGCATTTTAAAGATAGGGCTATATACACTGTTTTCTTGTACATTTTACTAAAAATAACAAATTGTGGATACCACGTAAACAAGATACGGCGTAGAGGTGAAGCTTTCAGTAACTGACATAACCACAAAATAATAAAACATTCCTGTGATACAACAGTTCAGCATTGGCTATGCATCAACCAGAACAGAGACCACCAGTCTGCCACTCACCGTCACCCTCAGCAGCCTGCAATAGTACACTGAATCGCTCACTTCCCAATTTAACCAAGAGAAAAGAGCCATGATATCAATCTAGCAATTAGACTGTCAGAGAAAATTAAAATTTAATCAAAGCTATTATCCGTTCTTTGTAGAAACAGAAGATATTACGCATGCTCCAACTCCCGGCCCGGTATTTATTCAAAATTCCGACTCAGGATCCTGTTCCAGCTACGGAAAAAAGTAGACTCCGACACTCCGGCTCCGTGATCACCTCTGATTCTTAGGAATTCCGCTCATTTAATTATTATAGGTAATCAATATCATTTATAGAGAAGATCAAATTTAAATAAAACCGTTCCACAACCATTTCATAGGACCACCTGGGAAATTGGACTAACATGGTTTCCTCCTGACACAAAGTCAAGGTTATGAACACTCAAACTTTCATCGAATTCAAAGCATGTCTTACCTTCTTTAACTTTAGGCTGATCTAGAATATTTATCTAAACAAAACAAAACGCAATTTATTCATTGAAATTTGGACCTAACTTTTAGTGGAAAACAATTGTCCTTAAGAGAAACTATATCCTAGTCAAATAAAAGTACAAGCGGTATTTCACTGACAGTAAAATAAACCGATGCTTGTAACCAGTCGCGTCATGAACTCCTGTTCTGCATGCATTCTTGGCTTGCCGTTAATTACACGCAATCACTTCAAGGCACGTAGAACTCGCTACTGAGCAGTGGCGTAAATGCCTGAGGATGGAAACAAGAATCAACAGCAGACTTTTGTCTATTTTGAATCACCTGTTCGGTTACTGAAAGCAGTGAAGATATTTTTTAAAAAATCATTGTAGTAATGAAACAATCTTAATATATCTGTACTCTATACAGCCCGTCGAATGGGCAGTACTGTGTGGCTATTATTCTGCAGTTTCTCACAGCAGTGCTGCTGCTGAACGCTGCGGTAACGGTGAGAATAACAGGATTTGAGTTTTCAACACAAAAATATAATTGTGAAAAAGCTGCATGTGACTCTATAATTACTTCAAGCACTATGTTATTTTCCTCGATGAGTTATTTGATATGTGAGTTATTTGATATCTTGGTTGATCAAAGTATTGCAAAATTTCTTATCGTCTTTTTGTTTCTTCAAGAAACAAATGAGATGATTACAAATAATGTGACTACAACAATTTTTTGTTTAAACAATTTTTTACAACTACACCCGCTAAAGCTGCCATGCAGGCTAATTAATAGGCTAAATCCACCACTGTGGTGGTCCATGCGTGCCAACCCCAATTTTACCAACATTGAAATTTTGTTAATTTAACTATTTTTTGACAACAGTTTGTTAAAACTCTTTGCAATACATATCTTTTATTTATAAATATTTTTATGAAATTTTATTCCTAAATTTGTAAAACTAACCTTTACCAATTTTTCAGCATAAAAGCTTTATTGACAAAAAGTTTTGTGCAAATTTGTTCAGTGTTTTATGTATTATAGAAATAACAAAAAAATTTGAAAAAAGTGATTGCCAAACAATTTGTCGAAAGCGAAATCGAGGCACAAACAAGAAACTCAGTCTGCAGCACTGCGGCATAACTGTGCCACCCCCCGACAAAGGTACTGTATAGTATAGGATCACCATATCTGAAGAGGCAAATTTCTTGACAGTCTCAATGGCTGCATTTCACGACAACAAACAAGCGCAATACTACATTTTTCAGTATTTTCTTACAGCTACGACTCCAAATGATTATAGACGCTGAAAGCAGCCAAAGAAGTAAAAGCTGAAGTTGTCATCTTCACAGCCCATGCACATTGTTTCAAGTTTAAACGTAATTTACAAACTGTCAAAATTCCGGACATTAGAGCATTTTTTAAAGTTATTTCCGGACACAAATTTTAACACCGAAATTCAGGACATGTCCGGGAAATTCCGGAGATATGGCAAACACAGTATAGTATCCTGTTGCAAGGGTCTGTTTTTGCCGTGCAGTAGTCGATATTTTGGATTGAAGAAAGTATATCCAAAATCTTATTTATAATTTGGAGTAGAATCTGATCAGATTAAGAGTCGAAAATATTTTGAAAATTTTTACAAGAACCTCCTCTGCTCTTCGCACTTTTGAGATTGCAATGGTGTGGAACAGGTGCAATGGTGTGGAACAGGTGCAATGGTGTGGAACAGGTGCAATGGTGTGGAACAGGTGTCTCCAAACTACGGCCCGCGAGCCAACTCCGGCCGGCGAAGCCATTTTGTCAATAATGAAAAAACAATATGTATACGAAATAATTGTTGGTTTGGTGGAATGTAGCATATTCCGAAACGACGACATTCCGCAAGATGTCCGGCCCTCGAGCTGTTGTGTTATAGCTTAGGTGGCCCTCGGACAAAAAAGTTTGGAGACCCCTGGTTTGGACTATGTTATTGCTATAGGGCGTCGTTGTGCCGTTATTTTCTGGTGCTGAACGTCTTCTTTGTAACTTTATTCTTCCATGTAACAGCTAGACATATTCCGTTTTCTACAAAAATTGTGTTCAGTTGGCCCCATAACCTGCTAGTCCAACCACTATCTTATCAAAATACATACTTCGACTCGTATGTGCTTAAAAGAATAAATATATGTCAATTATATATGATACTGTGAAACCCAATTGCAATTGGTTTATGCCCTAATAAAGAGCTAAACTTGAGATTTAATTTACAAGACGTTTCAGTAAAAGCGTTTTTCAATGAGAAACAGTGACACATTATAGGGGTATATGAAAAAGTCAAGCAATGGGTAGCACGTTTTCGAAAACGATCTTGTAAAGCGTCCTTTTCAACTTTCGTGTTTTCAAACACTCCACAAAAAAGTTGTATCAAAAAAAAAATTATTTGTGTTGCAAAAATGTATGCCCTGTGCTTTCATGAGTTTGCGATGATTCGGGGTTGCACATATCTGTTTTCAAGTTACTGATCTCCAAAAACGCTACGAAATCGAATCAATCAGCAAAAAAAGTATTTTAAAAGTAAAAATACCTTTTTTTATCTATTCATTGATTCGACTTCTTCGCCTTTGTGAATACAAGTTGCATGAAAACAGATATGTGCAAGTCCGACCATCGCAAAGTAAAGATATATTGCAAACATTTTTAACAAAAAAATATTTGAATAAAAATTTTCCAAAAAGTACAGAGATTTTTGAAATTTTTGTTTATTTCTAAAAAACTTGGGGCTGATAGCATCGACCAAAATGCTCAAGTTGTTTATGCACCAAAAAATTATTTCACACAAATGTGCATGATACATTTTGTTGAACATAACACAGATTATTATGGAAATGCAAATAAACGGAATTTCAGCCTCTTGTACAGCAACACTCGCAAACGTAATATACGATACACATGAGAAATGCATGCAGAGCATCCATGGTGTGACTAATTTAAGTCACTTTGAAATATTGTAGCGCAAGGTCATACTTTATAAAGAATTTACTGGAGTTTTCCAAACCTTCAGTAATGAAAACCACCAAGCAGCATCGAACGGTCTTAACCTCATAGATATACAACGGAAACTTTGTGACAGCAGACATTGGGCAGTACTTGACAAACGGTGCCCGCGAGTCAACGTGCCTCAGGGGAACGCGAACAGAATAAAACAGTCGTAAAACATTGGCAATGAAGGCCTTCTTCTCATACTAACGCTCTCTTCGTATAGTTTGCCTGCGAAACGTGGTTCGTCTAATTCTGGTAATCAGGTTAATTTTAAATTGTGGTTTGATAAAATCATGAAGTCCTGATAGATTGCAACATTTCAAGAGGCCGCTTGACCCTGCGTTGATCGCTTTGTGATGTTTATTGATTTATTCGCTGTAGCAACATTGTATTTTTTAACGGTTCATATGCAAGAGTAAAGTACATTGCAAAGAATATTTTTAATGGGTAAGCTGGCACATCACAAAATATACAAGAAAACTGAAGTCGAATTCAGGAAAACAATATGAAATCAACCAGTCACTCAATCCCAATTTTTTCCGTCATATGTTCAGGCACTATCTTTGTACCTTTGTCCACAGCTCTCTTGCTTTAATGAAGGTCTTTCGGCACGCAGCAATATTTTTGAGAATTTAAAATTATGTTGTACAATTAACATCGACTGAAGTTCCTATACAACGTAGCTTAAAGTGGGGTAACTGAAACACAAACCAAAATGCCTTTTCTTTCTATGTTTTAAGCAAGATTCGACATGTGTATCTTTTGTCAGCTACCACTAAAGTAGTTTTCGTCATGAACACATTTGTAAATAAAATGTTTTTTCACTGGTGAAAGCAAGCGTTACATAATAAAAGAGTTATAATACAAGTAATATGTTTAAAAAATCGTATGATTTACCAAAGCGAACTTTGCTGATTTTCTTTCCGAAATTTTGCTGACGATGAAAACTCCTATCGTTCTAAACGTCTATTTAAATCTTTTTTTGTGTTGCTGTTTTCTGTGTGACTGTGTCCTTTACTTGCAAAAGCATTAATCGAGAATATTAAATGCAATAAGTACTGTCAGGCGAATTACAAAACCATTGTAAGGCGACCTAAGATGCCATTTCCCAACGTAAGGCAATCCACATTTTCTTTATTTTCATTACAATAAACTACTGTAAACAAGGCCGCAACCAACTGAAAAAAATTTTTGGGGGAAATTCACTGTAGCTTGTTGTTGTACCTAACAACTGAAAAACTTATTGGCACTTTTTGAAAATTTCAAGGGGAGGTAATTGCCCCGTTGCCCTTCCGCTTGTTGCGGACCTAACTGTGAAGCCTTCATGATCATTGGGGAAGTTGTTACAAAGTCGGATCGGAATTGCATTTACTCTTTTAAGGATGCATCATAATAAATGCGCCGTAACCTTAAAGGATGTCGAAACTTCGAATATCCCTGTCTACCTGACTATGTGACAAATACACAACAAAATGTAATTATAAACTTTAATACGTCAACTTCTGTGGAACAACCGTATGCGAAACACAAAAGAAGTCAAAACCATCGTGAATTTAGCACTGTTTTCACTGTTCACTAAAAACCATAACATTTTGTTCTGAGCACTTCTCAAAACGTGATGGTGAAGCAAACGTTGCAATTTAAAGGCAAAGTGAATCAGAAATTTTTGTCCAAACCAGCAACATGCAGTGATTCGTAATATAATCTGCAAGATTGCACAGGTGCTTCTAAGGACATATTTCAACACAATGTCAAGGTTACACACCATACATCTCCAAATTCTAAATATATTTTGCGAAAATATTCACAAACTTGTTCTGTTTTGCATGAAAAACAAAAAATTGTTCTACTACTGACACATTGACATGCCAACTGCAAATATCTTAAGGAGGCTTTTATGTCAAAAATCACGGTTCGAATTCGTGGAATGACGAATGGAAAAAGATTTTCTGCTTCTGTTCCTCCCATTATTTGACTTCCTTCGACAGCATAAGTAAAATTGAAACTCTTGTCGAAACCGAACTGCAAAAAAGTAAACCAAAAGTGTATATCTTCCAGATACTTCCCTACTCCAGAAAAAGATATTGTCGTACAAACTGCTAGGTATAGTTATCAACATCATTTTTTGTGATTGTGGCAGCCATACTTCTAGTTCTCGCCTAGTTGTTTATTACTGAATTGCACAAATTTTGATCTATAAACCCTTTTTCAGGCAATGTATCCTTGCTTGTCCTGTGATTCAGTTGGCAGAATACCAGTTAACCAGTTTTGGGTAACTTCTGTTAAACACTATTGGAATTTCAAGTTTGCGTTTGGCATCTCTGAACTCAATTCTGAATGCAACCGATTGAAATAATGATTAAAAACTCCAATCCGAAACCCGAGATCATAGATTTGAGTTTAAGTTATGTATAACACCTTGACTTCTAATTCCTGGTCAAATAAGTTGCAGAAAACGAATCAGAGTCCTTTGGAGAAGTTCCGAATTCAAGTCGACGAATTCTGAGTCGGAGTTGAGCTGATATCAATGCTTATACTCAGATGAATAAGACCCGCGGTTCACACAAAACGTTTTGCATCATGCTGAACCTGGAAATTACGACGATTGGTCGTGCTTGTAACCAAATTGAGCAACGCCTACATATTTCCACATAAGATTTTTGAAACTCGCCAGATTTGGAAGTTTGACGAGTTGCTGTTAGTTAGTTGTTTGCACTACAATTTCCAGTTTTCAGATGCATTAGAGTCTTAGACGAATGGTACTCAGCAGACTTAACTGATTCTAGTGATGACGTTTTTCATCCATATTCAGCTCTGTTAAAAATGTCAATAGCGTTTCCAATTACAAATACAAACAAAATATATTGTATTTTTAAACCCACTGGCTAAATTTATGTGCACGTTAAACAACTCGATTTCATTTACATACATATCGCAACCTACATATTGCGGTTCACCTTGATTTGAACTCAAAAGTTTCAGAGCTGCAAGATCTTTACTTTGCGGCAAGCAGTGAGATGAACTGAATTGGTTGCATCCTTAGCTTCACTACCTTTGCTCATTTTAATCTCAGCACTATTTACTAGCAAAAGAAGTTGTCTGTAGGACTGAATGAGCAATGCTAACTTGATAGAAACCTGTTTTTTGAAAAGGCTCAACAGAGCAAAGATTCCGGCAGCTGTTACTGTCAGGAAAACGCGTCCATGCACTTTAGACAAATATTTCAACTTTAATTACCAACAATTATCAGTTTTCATTTCAGCTGGCCCATTTGGCAACATCTGAGTTAAATAAACCAGCGAACGCAATTTAAGATAATTTCAACCTTGGTTTCCGTACAGGATTCAAATTACACTTGGATCAATTTTTTCAAAAGTTATTAATACTCTACCAAACTTAGGCTTCAATTAAAAATGGCTCCGCTCCTCTTTTTGGCTCATATCCATCCACTGCTACGGCAAACCATCGTCCTCTTCCCTAAAATCGATTTTGGGAGCGCAAGACAATGTAAAACTTTTAGAACTCAGTGCAACAACTTGTTTACATGACAAGCTTTCAAACTGACGAACAGAATTGCACTGCATTGCAAAAAAACGGTTTGCTTACAGAACAAAGCCAGTCATGATGTATGCGGCCCATGTGAGTCCAGCCGGTACTTTGTTCCGGAGCCAGAGAGTTAAAAAAGGCGCCGTGGAACTTGAATATCCGGTTGTTTGTTATTAGTAGAATATAATGTCTATGATTTGCTTTGTGATAAGGTTGTCATCAGTGGCGCAATTGGCATTACACACGTTCGCACTACCAAACTTTTCCAGTGGTTCACGAGTACGCAACATCATTCTGGAACTTACGTTGCATCACAAAATGCACAACCCACTGAGCTTGCTTGACTTCTGCCATCACAAGCGCTACTGATTACCACTGCCTAAGACAATATTGTCCACATGGGCGTTGGAAGGATTTTTTTCCAGGGGGGGCCACAAAGGGATTTTTCTAAAAATTTACTAGGGTGGGGTCAAAAGTGGTGAAATTTGTTTTTTCCTACTTAAAACTAAGAAAACAACCTTTTTTGCTTACATTTGAAAATCCAGGGGGCGAAAGTGCCCCCTTCCGACGCCCATGATTTAAGATATTTACCTTTCTGAGTACCCCTCTTCCTGTAATATAATGATTTTTGACCTGCACACACCTGAAAACACCCTTTTTGCCCATATCTTCAGTAGCAAAACTTGTGATAATTTTGAACATTCTTTCTTCCAAGACAACCAGATCATTAAAAAGCTCACTCCTATAAGGTTGTAATAGATAGAAGCATCAGTTATGTAACAATATTCTTCCAACATAAAAAGCAATGTGACGAAGCAAATGAGACAATCTTCCAAACCCGTTGTAATAATCGAGATTTTAGGCAGGTGGTCTTAAGCTTTTGAGCGCGACTGTACTTTTAAACTTGACTTAAATGTTGTCGGCAAGATGCAACTCCAGTGAAAACCAAGCAAGTTACAGGCTAGACCAAAGCCGATAAACCGTCGTAAAATTATTCCATTTCTGATGAAGCATCTCATTTCATCTCCGGGGCAACCACATGACTAAGCTTGGTGAGAAGGGACAATTTTCATGGGAGCAGATTTCGACAAGGGCTTGAATTTGAGTTTCCAGATATCTTATTTTGTCGTCCAGAAACCTGTCAAAGCTGGCCACAAAACTCCTGTCGCTGCGAACAGAGACAGTTTGCGTGAGCTACTTGTGTGTATAGGATATTCGAAATTTCTATGTGTTCTGTTTAGATCGTTGTGACGTTTTATTTTAGAGGAAAGATTTCCGTTTGACTTTAAGAGTCTCGGGGCCACGAAGTTAATTTAGAGCTGTTAGAAATTTTAGAAGAGGACATGAGCAAGTAGACCGTAAAAGGATATACAGTGTAGTCTTTTTGCATGGCTTTTAGCGGAGGACCCAAATAATTCGGATTATGACGCTGTTTTGTCATTTTGATAAAAGTGTTGTCGTCTATGATGAACTGAATGTGGCAAGCCTAATTAAATCGTCTTTACTTGCAGCTTCTAGGTTAAAAATTTGTGAGTTCCTGTTGAAGTCGCCCATTGATAATGTATCCTCACACCTCAGGATGGCTGAAACGACAGGAAAAGATATTGTTTGGAGATATTTGTTGACATTAATAACTGATCATAAAAATAAAGTATTGATGAGTGTTTTCATGTAGATTTGGTGTAAATCGAATTTTAATTATTGAGACAATTCTATACTAGCTTGGGGCCCCAGAAGACTATATTGCTGCCTTGCAAACGTTCTCTCATGAGGCCCTGGTACATATGAATTAGAATTCGTCAGTTCCATTTCATTAAAAAAACAGGTATGCAGCAAGCGCAGTAGAATTTGCAACAGCAGAAATGAAACTTGTCAGTTACTCCGAAATTCTCACAGATTACAGATTAAATCTGAAAATATGCAGGAACGTGTTGGAAAAGCAAACGCTGACAGACTGGGAGTGATCAATAAAAGTCAAAAAGATTAGTTTGGTTAACAACACCCTTAAGAGCCAAAAATAAGATGAACATTGTGTAAAAAATGGAAAAACATAACATTTTGCTGCTTTCAAGACGTTTATGTACTGTAATACAAATGCCTTGTTTAAACTTTTCCGACAATATTTCAGTTTTCATAATTTTATTTACTGCGGTGGAAACTTGCCAGTGGAACGTATCACATCAGTGTTTCACTTTTTGGTTAATTGCAATACACAGAAAAAGAGATTAACTCCGCAGAAAAAGAATGAAAGAACTATAAATAATTTAAAAGAGTAGTTCTGAAGGTGAAGAATATTTCTTTCATTTCTTTCAAATTTACTTCAAATTTCTTTCTTTCATGCCTTCCAGTTATTTCGTAGGGAAAAAGGTTGGGTTTCCGGAAGTGTGCAAACACAGGCTTTACGTATTCCTCCATTGGCTAGAACAGAGGTTCTTAAACTGAGATCCGTGAACACCTAAGGGATCCGTGAATGTAATTTATAGGGTTAATAGGCTTTGCAGACATTTCGGTAACTACTACGATGATTGAAATTTATAATTCGATAATTATTGCAAGATTTCTTCTTAAGAGGTCCGGAACTTTTATTACGATGTACTAGGGGTCCGTATGACCCACAAATGTTTAAGAAACTTTGGGCTAAACTAAGATGCTAAAACTGTGGCTGATGTGATATATTTTGCAGATGTTTGCAGTCCACTTACATGGGCAACCCATTTTGTGCACTTACCGCTATAGAAGTTGTATATGATGGGATTGATTGCGCTGTTCAAGTACATTATAAGGTGAACGATTGCGAAAGCGAAGTGAATAGTTTCCCGATGAACGGATGAAAAACACTGGAACACTCTGAACAGGTATAATAAACCTCTTGTTGCTGCGATGTTCAATTGCTACGATCGTTTCATAAAGATTGCTGCAAGAAATTGTGTCGTGGCTACATTTTTAGCTTTCTTTCAGATTTTTCTATTCGTTTAACTTGTCCTGTAAACTAAAGGCTATCACCAACACTAAAAAAACGAAGCATTACGTGTTTTTTCAGGAAATTATTTAACATTCGTTGGTGACATTTTCAATTCTACCATATTTTCAAAACCAAGAGTCACAGCAAATTGCATGTAAAATGAGTCATTGTGAATGAAAAGAGTAGCATCAAAATACAACAGCTCATTGCCAATCAACCAACTCCAATTCTATGCGAACAAATTACATCAGCCATTGCAGATTTTTTTTAAACAGAATCACAATGAATGACAAAAACTGACAAAAGTAGACTTCCACACAACAAGTCACCTGCTGAGTACAACGAAAGCAGCAACGCCACACATACATCGTGTCTTCAAATTAAAACTTTAATAACATCAAAGCACTTCAGACAAGGGAATTACCTTCTCATCAAATCCAGAAAAATAGCCGGTGCGTAGCACAAACCAAACACTATCACAAGAGCCACTTGCATCCGAGCGCTTTTTTTGCGTTTCCGTACCAGGGTAATCTGCGTGGATGATGCATAATTGATGTCAAGTGGTATGCACGATACAGCCACTGGTGTGCCGAGCTCAAAACACGATTATTTGAAGTTAATATTTGATCTTTCGCCAAAAACGAGCTGACACTGTATATCTGACATCTTTTCTCAAGTGAAGACAATGCAGCTGCTTTGGAGGGTAGCAAAAATATCGGCAACGCGATTGCAAATATGGTTATACTGGTGAAGCACAATTGCTCTTTTGAACGCTCATTCTCAGAAGTATTAAAGGTGTTGTTCAGTCCTATTTTATTATGAAAAATCAACCTTGAAATATTCTCAACACTTAACAACAAATGTTCCCTCCTGATAACACTACTTTCAATCATCATACACACACACCATTACTGCACATTTTTTGCAAAGGTGAAGACCGGTAACTTGCAACGACACTCGTTTTCGAATCCGACGAATAAAGGATGATGTTACTCTGGACGAATCATTGAGGGCATTCTTTTCTAAAATAGGAAAGCAGAAGCTTCTTAATTTCGAACAAAATCAATTTAAAGTACGAAATTACAAAACGCAATGCAAAGTCAAAGCTGTCGTCGAAAGTCCTTGTTCAAGGTAACTGGCAATACATTCAGCCACTTTTAGCTTTCTTGTGTGACGGTTATTTACAACATATCGTCGCACCATTATACTTTACGTTGCTGATCCATGAAGTCGTAGTTTAACTTGTCCAATATGTTTAAAATCATTAGTGATTTATTGCAAAGTTTGGTGATTTACTACAAGCTGAAAAGATTGCTGTATGTAAGGACGTGACTGATACGATTTAATGATTACAAATTCGCTCCGGGCAAAAGAACGAATTACACCTGGCCTTTAGCATAACGTTATTCAGGCTTAACCGTAGAGTTCTTTCAAACTCTGTTGCAGATCTTGTGCAGAAAACTAACATCTAAAGGTTAAAGTTTTTAAAACTACTCTTATGCAGTATAAATACAGCGATAGTTTGCAGTCATAAAAAGAAATGGACAGTCAAAATCATAATCTTTATAAATGCCCCACAAAAATCCGAAAAAGTATATGATTGTTATAGTAATTAATTCAGCTAAGATCTCTATCACTAAAGTGACAATAAAAATCAAAATTCTTTGTGGCATCAATAAAAAATGCGTATGGAAAAATGTGAATAAAGTTTTAAGCGATAAAGCATTCCTTAAAGTCAGTGCAGGCAATCCTTTTCTTTATTTCATTTATTGTGTTTGCTATGTGATTTAACGTTTATATTTAGTAGATCTTCGTCACTCTTATACTATTTAAAAACCCATCACAAAACGGTATTTATATAGTTGGTATAGAAAACCCTTCTAATTGCCTAGAAATTTACATTAACCCAGTTTTTTCTATTTTTGACACATATTTCTGAATCCTGATTTTGCTCCTTATTCTTACTCAACATAAATTGACTGAAAAATCTTAGCTTGGATCAAAGTTGCCTAGAAGCCTTTTGAACTGGCACTGCGCACGACATCAACACCTTTTCTTCAAAATTAGCGTCAAATTCTTTTGGCGGAACTGCGATTTTTCGTAAAATCAATTGATCTCGATAAATTGCAAATTATTCCAATTATTCCATACTTCGAATTTTATTGACACACTAGCGTTAAATGAAAAGCTGGATCGCATATTTCAGTGCTTTGCGGCAAAATCAGCAAACTCTGGGGCGAACAAATTGCACAAGATGAAACTTGTTTCTCAGCAGCTGAAAGCTGATTTATTCGGTTTTAATTCAATTTTGCTTGACTCAAGCAGAGTAATTGCGTAATAAGAGTTGGCTTTGACGTGAGCACTTCCGGCAATTTCACATGCTTCGAGTGCCACATGACTGATCAAGCTCGGAATAGGGCTTGCTTTTCATTGTCAGCCTGTCCACAGTTCATAACAAAGGCAGTTTCATTTCAATGCCCATTATCTCGCTCACGGTCGGGGTAGATGTGGATCTGACAAGAACAAGAAAACGCTGTGACACAGCTGTTCACGACTGTAGTTGTTTCAAAGAAGGGCTTCAAATTAAAAAGTTTCTAGTGCGACACAATGGCCGCCCGGATAAATGGATAGTCTCTATATAAGTCAAAAGGTGTATATTCATTTTCGGCATGTCGATACACACATAAGTGTATGAGAAGACAGAAACCCTTTTTCCTCAAAACAAAAATTATTTCTCTGCTTTCTAAGGATACCCGATGGTTTCAAACTTCCCTGGAAAGCGCACTTTTATTTTATGAAAATTTGCAAAAATTTCTCTCCAAAATGTGAAGAACAGAAAAGGGTTTGCGTACCAAAGTTTGCTTCCCCGACGTTTGCGTACTAGAAAGCTTAAAAAGGTAAAGTTTCAGCACCTAACCTGTCCCCTATTTGCGAACCATCGCCATGTATTCCAAGATTTACGCGTTTCATTCTGAGATTTTCGCTACCCTAGGTGCTTTTGAGTTTCAGTTATCTTCACAAACACAATCACCATTGCACTGAAATTGTTGTTGACCTGAAAATTGACTGACATTGATCCGATTTACCTGATTCTATTTTTTGGGCAAGCAGAGGGAAACCGCCCCACTCCCGATTCTTTTTGCCGTATACACCTGAGGATAAACATGATGATCGAGACATTTGCCACTGTTCAGTTTAAAGTTAGTTTAGATTAGTTTTAATGTAGGGACTGTGGAATCGTGGTGTGATGATTTACGGTTAAGGAATCCACACTGCTGAATATCTGGTCACTTGAAAATCTTCAGCTGTAACGAATTTTGTAGTTTTTATGAAATTGCTAACAAAGATCTAAAGATTCCATTGACAAAATAGTTCCGTTTTTCTAACTTAGTGGCACGAAAGGTGGGAAGCTTATTTATGCTGAGTTCGCTTTTAACTACTATCTTATGGTACGTACACCCTTGAATGAGCATAAAAATGCAGTAAATCATTTTGGTCTAACTCAGTGGTTCTTAACCTGGGTTCGATCGAATCCCTAGGGTTCGACGGGGGCGTCTCAGGGGTTCGACGAAGGTCATCTGAAACATGATTAAAAGCGTGGGACGTAATTAAATATAAAATGTTGATTTTATGCTCCAAAGTTTATCGAGAGCCACTATGAGAGAACCATCTTAGCAACTCTACGGTAGCTTAAGAGACTACTTCGCAAGAAAATGGTTTTGAATTGCTGACATTGTCAAGTGTTGCTTTATTTTTATGACTGAAGATGGATTAAGAATAATCCGAAACGTCTCAAAATAAAACATGTATAGTTTATTGAAGGTTTTTTTAGTGTTGATGAAATTGTTAAGTGTTTCCTAATTTTATACTCCAAAATGTTGATTGATTTCATTTCACTGATGTAATTTCAGTAACCCATTTTTACTTTCTGTTATATTGGGCAAAAATGGGGTTTGACAAAAGCTTGGAAAACTGCGTAAGGGTTCGGCGTGTTTGTAAAGGTTAAGAACCACTGGTATAAGTCAAAAGTCCCAACCTTCGGCACCCCAAATGGATTTAACAGCCCAGGATGCCACATTGAACTTATGTTAAAATGTGGAGCGCGATATCGCCAATTTCGCAAGGTCAATGAATTAACGTATTTGTTGGTAACAAAAATATATTGTGCACTATTTTTTTCCTTTTAACATATATAACATCACTTTATCAACTGTTCAAGAAAGGACTTTGTCTTTTTAAAGTAAAAGCGTCATTTTTGTTTGCAGCCCTCCACCCCAAAGGTTGGAGACCTCTGGTCTAACTGAAATGCTTTTCATTTTTTCATCACAAATTTTGATTTGACGGCCCCAAAAACCCACTATGAATGTTTCGTGCGGATAACACTTGACGAATATCAAACCAATGATATTACCTGGTTTTGTTTCACTTTTTCTTGACAGCACATTTCCTGCTTCATTATGATCATTAAGATGGCTTCCGATAGAAACTTTCTTCAGAAAATAGTTATATAGAGTAGAAATAATGCTTTTGTTCAACACATTGTGTTATTTTTATCATATTTTTGCAATGCTATAGCATAATCTTACTACACGTATACAAAGTTTTCGTCAACAACGGTAGTTTTCTTTGTTTTTTTATTAAAATAATGTTCTCTGAACTACAAATTAATTAAAGTAAAATGCTCACCTAGGGTGTTTAATGAAGTTTAACCTTTCTGAGAGCAACTGTACTAAGAAATTCACATCGCCGGAGTTGTGATCTTTTTTGCTTCAAACGGAAAGTGTAGTCACAAGATCTAGTTTTATGTAAACGCTTTTCATGATAAAATCAGCAAATGTTTGCTAAGCTAGGAAGTTTACAAATGAATTTCAAACTTTACTGAAGGAAAGAAAGCTTTATAAAAGCATTGCGCAAGGTTTTGCAAATGTTTGCTTCCAGCCTGCAACGGATTCAAAAAACGTTACAGAGTTGGCAAAAAATAATTTTCGATCGTAAGCATCCTGGTGAAAAAGTAAGAAACAAGCTAAAAATATTGAAAGAAATTAATCTTAAGTACAGCTCAAATAATCAAGTTTTTCTAGGCCCTGTTTATATATAGCCCAAGTTATTTCCATAAAATAAAGTTACTGATGCATAACTGTTTGCAGTGTTACTTGACAAGATCATTGATAAAATTTTATGCATTAAACATTTTGCAAAACCTTGTCATAGATTGCGATGCATACGTTTGCAAAGCAATAATCTTACTTCTGATTTTTTAATGCCTACGCAACGGCAGCTTGTTAACTTCTTTTTTGGTAACAGGCCATCCCATGTAGAAGAAAAGCCTGGTATCTGTAAAAATGTTACAAAAGCAAAAGATTTTTCTACGAATGATATCCCTTCTTCGAACACACGACAAATTATTAGTGAGAAATAAAAAAAAAGAAAAACTTCTACGCACAAGAATAGTATTTATTAATTAAACCTGTATGAACTTTACCAAGAATGTTTTTCATATTTATTATACGCATCATCAGACCTATTAAAAAAGTACTATTCAACCATCACAGCGCCGCGTTGAATTTATATACAATCCAGCCAATCATCCTATCAAACCTTGGAAGAAAATCAACTAAGTGTCGAGGTTATTCAACTCGACAGCATGGTCTATAGGTTTTTTCAGTGTACCAATATTTTTTCACTTCAATATGAGATAAAAATGTTTCTTGTTTGCGCCAATAAACTCAACTCAACCATGGAAAACGTTTTTGCAGGAAGTCACTTCCCTCCGACGAAATGATCGAGAGCAGTGGCTATAGAAAAACAATGTCAGAGGCAGGATTTTTTACAAGGGTCGAATAAAAAAATCATTTTCGGAAGCCAGATAAACAAAAAGTGACGTCTGCAGGTGACAGTACGTGTTATAAGTTGCTCAACAGACTCCACTCGTCCATCTTTCGGAGATAGTGTTATAAAAAACAATACGCAAAAGGAATCCAAAGTATTTGAAAGTTTAGCCAATATTTTTACCTGGGGACCAAATCCCGTTTTTAATCTAATCCGAAAAAGGGAGCATTTGTAAAATATAACTGCGGAATGCATCTGCAACATTCGGTAATATTTTCTTTGTATATTGTTACCTCATCTGTTGCGAAACAGCCACTTCGTTCTTATTTCATTTTCAACACAACATACGCATTATTACCTCACTAAAAGCTCTTTTACTAAAACGTTCTTTCCAAGAAGAGACCCAACATCCCAAAGCTTTCCACCACACCACTAAATATAGAAATATCTAACTTTGGTGTCAAGAAGATCGCGGATGTGAAAAACTTGCGCAAAGAGATTGGGCAAAAATTAAATCAATTACTTCAACTACAAAACTTGCGGCGAAATATTAAAGAAATTTTGATGAATTATTGGAATAAATAAATAAAAGGAATGCACTACGAATCATCATAAAAAGACCGAAGACCTATTGGAAATAAAATTTTAAGTACCCACGAATACCTGGAACGCACCAATAGTCTAAAAACGGCAGCAAATGTAAAACTTGGAAGTCTTGCAAAGATATTTTAGCAAAAAAAAGCACACGTACCAAGGATTTAAACTAAATCATGTTGCACAGCCAACAAGCTAAATCTTGTTGGGGTACAGACAGTTTCATTTTGTATAATGTACATTGCACATTACACACAATGCATATGCCGCACAACCTGCGTGTTTTCTGGTCGAATGTTCGGCGCATCATCCTAAACTTTATGAAGACGAAAACAGGTGCGCTTTTGCTGAAATGTACAGCACGCGAGATCGTATGTCGGTGAAGGTGCTTTATGTCAGTTGCGTTGAGTTTCTGACATGACAGGAGAAGTACCTTACCTGAATATGCGAATCACCTATTGCAATTTTCGATTTTGCAGATAAACTACGTTTAACGGGTGAATTGTTCTGGCTATATCAGTGAATACCATCATGAATGACGTTACCTGAATTTTGTTCAAATCATTTCTATTTGTGAAAGAAGAGAGCGTGTGTTCTGCTCCTCTTGGTCATAAATGTTTATGACCAGTTTTGAAACACTGTTAACTGCTACTGGACATACAAGTTTGAACATCATTTTAAAAGTACTTTGTTAAAAACTTAAACGGCATTACATATGGCAGCTGAAGCATCATACTCGTTAAACATTTGTAGATCTTGATGGAGGCGTAAGAGGCATTACTGCATTTTGCACGCGCAGGAGTGATGAGAAATCAAAAAGGGTAGGCATGGGGGGACTTGAGAAAAACGTGAACTGACATAAAGCACCTTCATGAAATAAAAGCAAAACAACGAGCATGAAGCAAATAAAAATTGGCTTCGTAATTGCTCCATTTTGCCAACGTGAAGACTGCTTTCGGATTCCTTATCCCTATTTAAGTGACAGCAAAGCCCTTGGATTTCGACTGACCTGTGCTTGCAAGCGGATATTTGCTCAGTGTTTGGTGCAAGTGGGCTATTCACCGTGTTGTATTACACTTAGAGGGTTTTTGGTGAGCAAACGCGAAAATTGAAAAAAAGTTTGTGTTTCAAAACAATAAAAATAATTCACCAAATTTGAAAATTCAAGGACGAATTGACGAAAAATTCAAGAATCGGTCCCTATAATTTTCTCCCTTGTCAGCTCCCATGCAAAAGTTGATTTGGTTTGAGTAGTAAGCCAAAATAAAACAAAAACGAAATTGGTTGAATGTATTTATACTACAGTGATTTTAATTATACTTACATTTGCTTCAGAAAGTTTCTTGAAAACTTTCGAGTAAGTTATGGCCATAACGACAAGTGGAAAAATATAACCAGCAAAAGCGTAGTAAGTGTGGAAGGCGACTTGATATGTGTTTCCTGAATAAATACATAAGCAGCTATTGAGGATAGTCAAACGTGTCGTTGTGTATATACAATAGAACTTCGAAACATGTGCACGTAACATCTAATGAAGATAATAGTGATACAGCCCAGTACAGTTTTATGCATGCAGTCATGCTATTTTTCTCGCCACAAACTTTCGAAATAACAACATCTACATTCATTAGAACACCATTACTTCTGTTTCATTAACAGAAAAACGTCTGATTAGCTTCAAAGTTAATTGAAAATTTTGTGAAGCATTTTCACCATTCATTAACTGCGCAATCATTAGAATGATTAGATCATGCTTAACAACTAGCATCCAGTGTTGGTGGCAGTACGTTTTATTTGCCACTGGTTTGAATAGCTTCGCACTGCAGCTTCCTGTTTTATCTAAATATATTAAAAACACCAAAATAGTTTTTTCCCGTAAGTTGTGTTTTTTCGTGTTTTGAGAACTTGCCAAAGAAAGGTCAAAGTTTTTTCTTATAAATCTGTTTCGGTTTGAAGGTTAGTCTTACCTATTTCATTGCTTGTTCACAAAAGTGTCTGCATAACTAGCTACACGTCTTTTTCTCAAAGTATGGTATGTTTAAATAAATTTTCCAACCATTTATTGTACATTCCTACTAATATCTTTCTCAACGAAGTTATCATCACCGTACATTGATATGACTTGATTCAACTACTGGCACAGACATTGGGAAAAATCTAACAATCACTATTTTTATAACAAAATGTTCCACTGTCGTGTAAACTTAGGAATGGGTATTTGTCACATTAGGATCACTTACTTATCCGCACAGCTTGGGGCTTCTGGTACTCTGTCTGCAAATAAATTCTATATTTTCAACCTATTTTGTTTGCCTTAATTTTTTGGTACTTGTCTAGACTATACTGCATGAGCAACTGAAACGTGATCTCTTAGGTAATGGTAATGGTTTATTGTTTCATATGACTCAGCCAATAAGCAGAAGCACCATAAAAGCCATCGCATGCAGTAAACCAACCATTAGCGAA
>JGI24021J15306_10001934_pt1 | contig 21397 bp, 17 predicted proteins | sample Ectturendosymbi1_FD_15306 | JGI IMG/M metagenome (IMG submission 15306)
TTTTTCTCGGATCGACACAGATTCTTCCTGTTAACAGAAACACTGCTGTCCATAAATACAATATTCACAACCACATAGCAAACAATATGGTCGCCAGCTGGGGAGTAATTCAAATGTTTCTTCGGTCCCCGTGTTTCATTGGTCCCGCACTTCCCCTATAACCACATTATAACTAACACTTTCGATGTGGTTAGAATCATCGCATCACAACAAAACAAATTTTTCAGTCTGATCCTGCCCTGATCCGCAAATCGTCAAAAAAACTGTAGTCCGACCTGTCCTGATCCGGGAAAATTGGCTTCAGTCTTGATCCACTCCGATCCAGTCCTGATACTGTACATCTCTGCTGGCCCGCCCTTTTCTGTAGCCCGCTGCGCCGACTCGCGGAGAATTCTTATTTTTCAATTGGAAATACGGCCCTCCGGCCCGCCGGCTCTCCGATTACAATAGTGTTATCCTGACAAAAGTTCCGTATGCAAAACTTCAGCTTGCTTTTCGATGCAATAGACTCGGAAAAGTACTGAGGTAATGCGATGTGTCAAGCGTGCAAGATGCGTTTAAGCATGAAAGGGTCAAAAGTGGTACTACTCATTTGAGTGTGCATCGACTGACCTGCAAAGCAATAAGAATTGCATCAACCAAGCAGTAACTCGAAACAGTCACAACTGAAAGTAACGACAAGCAAGCTATTTTAATAAACAATCACTTCCAGTTCTCCAAAGAAAGATTTGCTTAATGCTTGCATGCAGTATGTAGCTACAGATCCTAGACCATTAAAGTCTCTTGAAGGAAAGGGGTTGTTGAACCTACTGCATACTTACAATGTGGACGATGTTTCAGTCAAAACACACAAAACAAAATCTCTATGTACTTTTCCTATTTAGCCAATGAATATTTTGCAATTTGTTCTTTGAAAAAGTGATATTTCAGACGTATTTGTTTAATTTTATCATTATTGATTAGCTATAATTACTAGAAATTACTACACTAAGCTATTTACAATACGCTGATCACCGTATTACGATTCATCAGCAAAGCTATTACAGTATAATGGAGTGAGGAGTCCGCACTCTAATGCCAAAGTCATTGAGATACTGAAAAAATATTTACCACTGTTGTATAACGATTAATGTTAAAGCATTCCCGCCTTAGCCTACAATTAACTCAACCAAAACATAGATTGATTAGACACCTTGCAGGCCCTCCCATAAACCAAGCAACGCCACCAGAACGTATCTTGTTGCAGTTGCGTAGGGACGGCTTATCCTATTGTATGTAAATACAATATATCATAGCCGGTGACGTAACTGACAGAGGCGGAGGGTCGAATTCCTCCCTCTTGGCTAAATGTGAAAACCGAGCCCCCACTAAACTTATATTTCGGTTTTAATATTGTTTTGGTTTTCAGTAGGTTGTTGGTTTTTTATTTTTCGGATTATTGTCCGGTAATATAGGGTTTTAGTATAACCATCCACGTTCAGATTCACCATCATATCTCAAGTTGTTTTCTGAGTGCTGGCCACAGGGCCCCTTTAGCCAAGTTTCCACCCTGGCTCAAACCTCTGGTTACGCTACTGATTATAACTATGTCAAATAATAAATGTAAAAAGGAGGACATTGACATTTTTAAATGTCCTCGGAGAATATTTCATTTCTCATGAAAAAAGTGGACATGTAAGTCAAAAAGAGGACGTATGGTAGCCCTACTTTGCGATGTTACTCATACGCGACCTGTGGATTTCTGAGTAAAGCAGACGCAAAATCTACCAGACTCGAGTAGAGACGCAACCTAATGCGTTCCACGTGGCTTGGCCTTGCGTTAACTAGATTCAGGTACCTGACCGACTTTCGGAAAACCAATAAGTGTTGGTTTCGTCATAATATCGAATAATATTTCAGTGAAATGCTGCCTTCTGCCCGACCGATAATAATTAATAACGCCTACAAGCAAACTTTCCTCGCTAAAACGGATTAAGTGGTACGCACATGTCGCACATATGGCTAAACATAATAACATGGTGGGAGGCTCTTTTGGTGGGGTCCCTGGGCCTCTTGAGCCCCCCGTAAATCCGGCGCTGTAGCTTCGTATTAGTCCCTTTATGCGAAGCCTGGAGCTGCACGCAGGAAATCTTGAGTAAAAATGCACATCTTTCAGTCAGGTTATTTTAAAACTAGTGTAGGAAAGTGTTTCCAGCGTTCTTGGCCCACTGCACTCTGCTGAGCATAAAGACTAAAACGTTCATAACAAAGTGAACCTTTTTGTGCTCATCTAATTTTCTTAGGTTTACTCTTTGGCACGGAACGTCTTGATAAGCCTTAATAAGTCAGGTTATCAACCCATGATTTTGACGGACCTCGACTTTCAAAGCGGGTATTTTTTTGACATGGCTCCCACCAAAAACACATTCTTTTCGAGAAACTTTCTAAGGAAAAGATCTTACGTACAATCAACCCAAGCAAGTTGAGATCTGTCAATTTCTGACAAACCTCATGGCGTTACGCAATAACGCAACACTTTTTGCTTTGTGTTTGTGGACAGCTTGTGTTTTGTAAAATTAAATTGAAAACACATTCAAGCAAAATATACACAATACACGTTTCAGGTATCACAAGGATGATTTGAAACGATGGCTGCAGAATTAACAGGATTGAAGTTCAAAGCAGATTTTGACAAACGAAATAAAATTTTGACATAATTGAAACAAAGGACTTCGTGCATTTTTTCCAAAACCGGTTCTTAGTCATACACCTGCGCAGAATCTGACGCTTGCCTCTCCCTGGAGAAGCCGATACCAGTCAAATTCAATCAAGCACATACGTCTTAGAATATTAACGCTGTGTCAATAGTTTACCTTTCCTTCTATAGATGGCATGTTAGGGGGTTGAGTTCGTGCTCCACTACTTATCAGGGGCATGAGCATTAAGGGATTTCTGCACATTTTTCAATATTTTTTTTTTCATTATAAAGCAAATCATCTTCAGAATTTTGCTGAGTGCCTGACTTAGTGGATAAAACAACCTTATTTTCACCTCAAACTTATTGTATCTATATAGCAGTTATTGCCAGTGCTGTGTCCTTCACTTACTGTTTAATTCAAAACATATCCGTGACAACTAAGTGATCCGTCTGTTTGCAGTTCCAAAAGCATATTCCTCGAGCAATTGGTTGGGCTCGGAAGTAAAGGATATAATGTCTTTCAAACCGATGTGACGAGAATATGTTTGGAATATAGTAATAACTTTGGAAAAGTCAAGAGANAGCTATCGTTTCTAAANGCATAGAAGAAATTTATCTCTCACTCAACATTTTCCTGAATAGATTACCCCGCANTAGCTGCAGCAGTGCATGGCGTTAAAACTTTGTCTTTTAACGTTGCAAAATTAAACCCACAATTTTTTCAACACACACTTGCTTCACAGAAAACCATGCATATTTGAACCACAAATATTGGCGAAGCACCGAAATGCTTGCAATAAAATTACAGTGAGTGTAAGTAGGTTTTATTATTTCAATATTTTTAGAAATTGCGCGAAAGATCATTTCAAGTACTCAAACATGATATACAGTAGGAGGAAGGCCTACACTAAACCCCCCACTGTAAAATTTGATCAGCCTCCTAACTCGTTTCAAATAAACAAAACAATGTGAAAAGGAAAAAGTCGGCAATCATGAATTTGTGCACATATTTTTCCAATCCGAAAAGGTAGTATATGTTCAGATTGGGATGCAATCGTACTGAACGGCTGCTCCTCATTCCACGCGAAGTCGATGCAAGTTGGGCATCTTCACTTTGAAGATTATGTTTTCACAACGAGCGCCTCGTGCAGTATATACCAACTGTGCATTTTTACCTGAGCTGTTGTTTGAAAAGAATTAGCTTTCGCATGCCTGCGCGTAAATCTATAACAGTTTGAATACAGCAAAATTTTATTAGGTTTTCAGAAAAATGCATACATCCAGTGTTCCCTCTGAGGTGCGCAATTGCGCAGCGCTACCAGACCATTTGCGCAGTGAAGTCTTATTCTCGGTCACTTGAAACATTCCAAACTTACTGTAGTATCGTATACATATCGCATAGCCTTTCATCGCTTGAAACGTGTCATTGATTGTGCGTCTGCATGGTTTCCTAATTGTATGCGCAATAAAACAACAATATGCTCAGCGTAAAATTTTCTTAGAGGGAACACTGCATATATCAGTAAAACGGTTTTCAAAAAATGCTTCAGGTTGTGTCGCGACAAGACATAACATGATAAGGGGGATAGTCGATTCGTTGCAATGGTACTGCCCTTGTGTATTGCGCTACACGCAAAGCACAATCAGAAGTGCGATTGGACACTTAAAATCTCGACCTGCCACCTACAACCTATAGAGAACTAGAGAACTATTATTCGTCAGAAATTAATGGGCCACACCTCAAACAAATTTTACATGAAAGCTAAGGTAATTGAACAAAGTAATTTGTTCCAGTAGAGGTGAATGTTAACAATTGTTTTTCTTTCCATGATGGCCTTTCACTCATTCCCACCATATATAAGTGGGTGGCATGAAAAAACTTTTACATGCACACATGAACTAACCTTTTGGCGTTTTCCGTGACCTTGTAGTACGTGAAATTTCAAATTTTGGTGCTTTGCAAACATTGATATGGCAGATAAAGCCCACAGATCCACAAAACAGCAGTCAGCTCATGCCTTCATTTGAAGTAAAAGGTTAGAAAATGCACTACTGGCTCTATTCATCAATTTATGTGGCACGTGTTCCAGGTTCATTGTTGTTCACCGCTTGCTACTTTGCTAAACTATGTCATTTAGCTGATGAAGAATTTCAAATGTTGCAAACATTTTTGAAACTCCGCAACTCTTACCCATTACTTGCTTGTTAGTATTTCCAATATAAAACAGAACCAGGCAAAACTTTGACTGCATGTGTGTAAAAAACTTAGTCTTACTGCAACTCAGCAGGTATAAAACATGTAATAGTACTCAATCAACACGTGTAAGTACAACTCATTGCACAAATTTCGAAATGGAGCCTGTGGCAAAAGATTTTTGTTGGCCTGATTCGTACAAAAGGTTAGCTTGAAAAGAGGTCACAGAATGACAAATCTTCATCAAGTAATCATGAATGCTTCCACAAAATAAACTTTCATTTGCAAACATAACCACGCACGAATGGCAAACACATTTCCTTTTCAAAATCATCACAAAGCTAAGCTGATGTATAGTTTACACCCCTCCGTATTTTCTGAGTAGACATATGGCAATCTTTGATATTTATAGATATAAGCAGTATTTTCAAGATGTTTTAGACTCGAGCGATCTCAGAAACCTATTTAGTCATTTAGTTGACTACCTCTTAAGCCATTGACAAAATATCCGTTATTGAAAATACCAGCAAAGCGAATGCAAGCAAGTGCTAACTGTTTTATTGGAAATTCTCTTGTTATCTACCTCAGTTTTAACGCAAAAATGTTGAAGCATTTCTAAAGAAAAATAAACCTCAACAAACGACTTTTACGTGCTCGTGGCTTGCTTTCATCATGGCACAACAAAAATATTCTATTGCCGGAATAAGATCGACAGAAAATATTTCTGTCCTGTGTGCAGTTGTAGATAATAAAGCGTAGGTCATAATACTACACAATAGCGGCGCAATAAGAACAAATATCTAGCCAGATAAAACTGACTGATTGTCCGCTTTCAATGCTGTATAATGTCCAGTGAAGAGGAAAGTTTGCAAAAGGCTGGTCAGCACCTGACCGCTGTCACTTGAGGGCTATCTGTGATGTGGTGTCACGCTTTTTGCGCAGTGCAATGACACTGTTGAACACAGACACGCAAATTAGGAGCAAACAAGACATCCAACCGAGATAAAAGGAGTACTGAAAACGAGCCACAGCCTCCTTTTCAATAGCAGTAAGTTTTGGATGATTTGGTGGTGCGCTCCTTCTGGATTTTCCAACAGATGTTATACCGTGCTGGAGCAGATCAAAGAAAACCATTGGTTTGTTTCCAGTGGCAGGCGTCATTATGGCAGTGAAGACAATCATACCCGTCAACAGGCAAAGTCCTGAAAGCACAAAGTTTTATTTTAGTAAAAGTTTAAAAGTGTTACTATCAGTTCCTATATTGTCGCATAGGGCTTCCAGTCATATTTATTTAAATATAATTTTGAAAAACTATTCAGTTCACTGACTCAGCTATTCTTTTAATTGGCACGGTTATACGTCTTACTTGTTTAGACAAGATAAATCTGAAACTGGGATAACTGCGGCCCCCCTGCGGCCATAGAATAAAAAAGACCTTACCAGCGAAAGCTATTATAATCGTTCCTGCCAAAAATTTGCTTCGTCCAACGCTTCCGTGCGGATCGAGATGAGATCCTATACAACACAAGATGGCGCCAGCAGCTTCAGCCAGAAGAGAAACGATTAAGAGGCCGGCAATGGCGTGCAGCAATTTCGACTCTTTTCCGTCTGCAATGAGTTGGCGGAAATGTTCATTACCACGGTTATTAAGCACTTCACAACGGCAAACCGGTGACTGTGAAGCATTTTAATGATCGCTATTGCACAAAGGATAAAGAACCAGCAGCCATCAAGACCGAAATAAACGCCATAGTAGCAACCGTGCTTGTTATGGTCTGAGTATAGGTTTCCGGAGTGAAGTGTCATTGTTCTGATTAGCTGAAGATGACTTTAATCTGCGGATGTTAATGCGCAGATTCAAATACATTTTGAAATGCAGTACATCCCGACGCGTTTGAGCAAATGACCGGTACCCACAGCCATTTACTAGATTCTCCAGCCCAACCTTAATAAATAAGAGTCGGAACTCCTCAAATTAAAATCATTATCTCATTATGTTCCGAACATGGGCAAAGGAGCTCGAGAAACAAACTAACTATAGAAAACGTCAGGGCTTCAAACAAACTGGGATTTTTAAACAATAGCAACATTCGCCTGAGCTCTACAAACATTGAAAACTTTGCTACAGACAAGCCAAGGTACGTGTCAGTTGAATAAATTTGCACCAAGTTGAAGAGAATGTAGTATGCAATGTTCACAATCGGTAGAAACGCATTTTTCTCGTTATGAGTTCATGTGCAACATGATAGAAATTTTTGGATCGAAAAAGGGCGCGTTGTGCCAAAATTTTTGATTGTGCTAATCTGTAAACCTTAGTCGCTCTTACTTTGAAAAAGAGAATTTCGAATGGCTTCTTCATCAAAATATAACTTGACTTTGATCTTGCAAGATACTTTTTGACCAAGGATTTCATGTTAACTACAGTGCAAACAACATAATTTAACAATAATTGTTTATCAATATCAAATGGAAAATCGCAATTTACCACACCCCAGTTGAGCGTAAGATAGGAACAGTGTAATAGTGTAAGAGCGCAATGAATAAAATTTCTATGTTTTTTACCTGTAACATGTAATAAACGACAAAAAGCGTATCAAAGCGATTTAAAACCCTACATTTAAATAGGAATTCAACCGTGGTAAAATGTCAGTTGATTGATCACATTTAAACCGATTCTTTGAAACGCAACTTGTTACCCCATACAGTAATGTATCAACTTTGCACAAAAAGCGTCTTATTACTTTTCGATTAAAAAAAGTTTGAAACCACATCATCCATTTTATGAAAACAAGTTTTTCTTTACTTCTTCCTGCAAATGCAATCATGCAATTTATAGCAAAATGATAAGCATAGGAGTAATGGTGTAATACCGCATATCACCTGGGATTTGCAAGCATAAACTTTCGCAAACAACTTTTCTCAGTAATTTTGGATTGAGTAAAGCTATGTTGTGACAAGGCATCATCTATCGCAGCTTGATAACGTTCTACCGTGGCATGACGTCTCGTCGCCACCACACCTATTGTTGAGTCACACCACGCGGGAAGGTTGCGATATCAGGTTCTATTGTAGTTGCCAGAAAGCAGGAGTCATGAATCAAACATCTTCCCAAAGAGATCAGTGTATCATAATGAGAACCAAACATGTTCAGTTTCTTGTTCTATCTGTCAGAACAAATCAATTTATGTTCTTTGAGTGTGTTCTTCTCATTTTCGAGATGGCAAATTTATTAGGAAAATTAAATATTTTTCTTAAAACAAAAAGTAATTGCTTTCCCCAGAAGAAAGGAGAACTGCCCATAAAATTTTCGTGTTACAACCTTTTCTTGTAAAACGTACGTAAGTCATAGACACAGGATGTTTCAAATTTACTTGATATATCTCTGTTGTCAAGTCTGAAACTTTGATGCGTGCTGTCGCTGTGGACGTCATCTGGGATAGATCGGAGGTTTTTGGGCTACTTCATTAAATGTTGGTGCTCTCTATTGTTGCGGAGCGATCATGAGTGAAATATTTATGTTATTTTTCTTACATACTGTACAAGCATGACTTGTTCGTCAATAGTAGTGATCGTCTTTTCAAGTTTGAGGGTATTTTGGGCAAACCCTGAGGAAAATTCTTTTCCTTTTTTCATCCTTTTAATTTTGTTACTTTGAAAGGAGCTTGCAATGTATTTTTGAATGCGGCCTTTACGTTTGATGCTGACTGCCGACCCCAACAACGTTATTGGTCCAAGATGATAAATTATTAAACATTTAGTTGTGATTAGTCCCGAGTCTATATTCTGCAGATACAACCCAAAGAAGACCATATCTTTGCTAGGAGCTTAGAAAAATTATGCAAAAGTTATCTTTCATAAGAAGCATCTTGTTAACACAGGTAGAAATCATTAAATGTAAAATCATCTTATGATATTACGTTTTTTGTGTGAGTTTTCCACAGCATTTGAAACACACTTGATATTTCTACTTTTCTTTCTTTTAGCTGTAATAAAATCTAAAAGATTTTTGCAGTTTTTAAGCAAACCTAAAAGACACTAGTTATGAAATTCGTGGAAATTCTTAAATCTTTGATAACTTCGCAACGATCCTAAACTTTCCATGACGTACTGAAATAGAAAATCTGGTGGATAGTATCGTCAGGCGAATTTCTAGCGGCCGGCGTGTTCGACGACGTCATGATACTCCTATAACATCGGTAACGCCACCAAACGCAGGCTTCTTGCGTTGCATCCGATATTTGAATTTTTCCCTGACACGAATTCACGTTTCGCAAAAAGCTACGGTTGAATAATACAATTGTTATTTTACAAACGTTCAAATTAGTAGGTCAAGCGACAGGTATTAAGGCATTAAGCAGGGCCTTCCGACTATCAGTTTAGACTCACGTTGCAGTGTCGCCGAAAAGCTACTGGATTCGATCTCGTATCTGAAAAGACCCGATGAGAAGCAGGTTATAGGCGATTTGAAGAATCGCAAGGGGGGGTCGAATCTCTTGACGGCCTCTGCCTCATCAAAAACCTTGGCAGTCAAGTTCCGTAGCACTCGCATGTACCCAGTTACGTCGAAGCAACCCTGAAAAACACAAGATAAGTTTCCCGTTGTTGTTTATTTGGATACAGAAATCGCGCTTTTTTGCTTTGATAGGTTTCAAAGCAATTTTTCTCAAAGTTTTAAAATACATAACGTGATAGGAATAAAATGTTGAAGTGATATGAAACAAAATAATTCCAATCAGTTTGATAAAGAGTTTTTGTAAAAAAATTTTCCTTTCTGATATGGAAAACAACTCTTCCCTCAAAAACAACATCTTCGCATCATTGCTATCAATGTTGGTCGCAATCAGCAACTTTACATTTTTGTAGCAATCAAACGATTTTAAGGACACGATACAGCAAAAGATTGGCATATATTGCAGTTTATGCCGGGAAATATGGAACAGTATTGCGACTAATACAGTTGCAAGTCAAAAATGTTTGCATTTATTCTATTTCAAGAGTTTGGTTTTTTACTCAGGTCTTTGCTCTAACCCTTCAGCATGTCACTCGTTGCTTGGAGATTTCAGGGCTGCAAAAATGTACAGTTGTGCACACTTACTTGAAATTGATTTCCGATTAAAATTTGCTAATTGATTCCACTGGGTCACTACTGCGGAGACTAGTCATTTAAATAACGATATTTGCAAGCACGATTCTTCGCAAACTTGTAAAAGTGAAATTCACTTGGATGATTCCTCAAATTTTTGCAAGAAATCTAGGGATTTTAAATGTTCCATTTATAGTCATTTTTTAAAGCCATTTTTTTCAAAATTACAATGCTATCAAATCCAGTGACGACCGTTAGTTCCATAAACATTTGGACAACTTCATGTCACTTTATTCTTCTACTACCTCATCAAGATTGGTTCTGCACTTGAACAACTTTTTGTTAAGAAAATTGCAGGAACATCTGAACTTATTTATGAAACAATATTTGTTAAAAATTCTTTATGCAAACCTTATGAAGCTAAATGTATTGACATCGTTTATTATGGTCGACAGGCATTTTAAAAAAAACAGTTTTTGATTTTTTTTAAACATTTTCTTAAAAAAGGTGCATACAAAAAATTCTAGAAAAGGCGGTGACTACGAAACAAGTTCTTATAAAACGCAAGTTTTGCATTTGTAAAACATTAAAAAATACACGAACAGTCGTTTTTGTTGTGAAAAACTTCATTCAGATGTTGCATTTGCACCTTGAATTCCCTAACGTCTGATCTTTGATAATTGTTGTACAGTATAATGTGTGCGCATGAGATAAAAACAACTCAAACTTTTTTGATTCAAATATCAACTCAAACCTTTTTAAATTTCACGAATGTGTCTCAACCTGTAAGTCTACGCAACTAAATCTTACCTCCATCCAAAAGTTTGTTGCCAATGAGATCACAGTAAAGACGACTGATATGGACACCAAAACCAAAATGGTGATTTTCCCCTCTGATATCATGACGAAATGTGGTGAATATGATCAAACTACTCGCAACACGTTACTCAAAGCAGTTATTTTTTGTCTCTAAATTGTCCTGCAACAACCAGCCTTTGTAAATATGGCTTTCCACTGATAANGTGTTGCGTACCAAAATTAANTNATATCATATTTTAACTACCATTTTTAGTGTCGGTCTCTGCATGTTAGGGTCAGAAGCGGGTAAAATTAAATACGTTNTATTTTTTTCAATCTTAAAAGAAAAAATCTGCGTTTAAAATGTGTTCATAACAACGCTCTCTTTGAAAAGATTCATCGCTACAATAAAATGCATTTTGCCATAACAACTCGTCAGCTTTCAATCACAACGGAAAAGTCCTTGTACATTGTAACACTGCTCGGCGGTTACAAACGAAGTGAAATTTCGTGATGCCCGATTGGATGGCTGGAGCGTAAAATTACATTTCACCGCTTCTCCCAAGGAAGGTTTCTAAGCATCATTCTCAAAAGCAGTCATATTGAAACGGCTGTTGTCTAACTTGAGCTTCAAATTATATAGTTTGCTGACGACGTGCCCCCAGGATATTTCCGGATAATAAATCAAGTTAATAAAGAAAAAATGTTCGAAACGTAAACTTCCACAGTGGAAAATAGTTGCGGCAGAGTGATCGCAGAACGATCGCATTAAGCGTGGAGAAACTCGCTGCCATAATTTACTTGGCTTGAGTTGCACAAGGTGTGCTCCAGCCGACGTTAAACAAGAATGGAAAAATTTGAAAGTAATTTTCGCTTTCCAAGTCACAATTAAACGGTGCGGATTTCCTTGTGTCTAGCACATTCAGCCACTATTATGCTTTTCTGGTCCGCTGATAGCCCGAAGAAAGTTTACGCTTTTGCAAATCGCATCCGGCAAAAAGCCATGTTGAAAACAATTAGAATTTGTGCTTTGCTGAAATTACGCTCTTTGATGAAAGAAGTTCTCAGCAAAAGCTTGTTTCTCCTAAAATCAAAAGTGATTTTTGCGTTTGCTTGCATCTATCGTCAAAACCGTCCTTGCTGCGGACATACGAGTCTTGCAACAAAAATGTGTCTCAATATACAGTATATTAGTTGAAAAATAATTTAAGGACTTATGAGATCTTAACGGCATTTACAAACAAGTGCACAAATCAATTTGATGAAACACACAAAAACATAAATCGTGCGACCAACCAAAATGTTGTTTGAAAGGACTTGAACTGCAAACAAATGTCACCCTCACGTTCACTTTAATTTTCAACTTCCATCAACAAGTTCAAGATAAGCACAAGTAATTTGGTTGCAGCAAACCTCATTAGCGTTTTCTGTAAAAAACAAAATCTCGGCGAGTTTAACAGCCCTAAACGTGGTGTGAATTGTATCGGTGAGCACAGCAACAAAATCCCAATGGCCAGATTTGCTGCAAGTTGTTGTGATCGACAAGAATAATATCAGCAATAGATCTTTCCACGAGAATAAAAAGAAATGGTTGAAAAGCTTCTCATGAAGTTTGGTTATGTGCGAAGTAGGGATGCAGCAACACCTAAGCAGCAATATGACCTGCTTGAGCAGTCTTAATAATTCCTCCCGTGCGATGCCTGCGGCGTATTCTACTATCAGAGTTATTTGCTTTTGAAAAAACGATGGAGCCATCTCTATTTTTAGCAAAGTTTTCGTTTGAATTATTAGTGTCAACTTCTAGATGTGTTGGAGAAATATAACCTGGAAAACGTTTAAAGGTGTTTGTATCTTTGAAGTTATTTTAACCAAAAAACAATCTTAATTCGAACTGGATTGTTTGGCGCAAGCACTTGATGGTTTTAGGTTTTCGTTAAGCTTTCGAGGAATCAGCCCGCAGGGTTCTGCTTTCTACTTTTTGTAACGATTCTAACTTTCACATACTGCATCTGTATTCAAGTAGCTAGTTTCCAGAAAAAAAATTTTCAGCTGGATTTGCTTGTTCGTCACCTACTTGATAGTTTTATTGGAGTTAAGGTCAACACGCCACCAAACTGCACCAAAAACCGTCTGTTGATCTGGTTGTTTCGTCGAGAAACCATTGAAAACATAAATGCGTGCATTACATTGGGCTTTGCGGCGGTTGTTGTCACAAGTCGATGTGGTGGAATGACAAATTTTCAGAAATGTCCACATCTCCATAAGCTACATGCTGCTGCATGCACTCAGATGCATTATTTTATAAAACAACAAATTGAAAGAACTGCTGTGTAGACTTCTAGCATGTGGAAACCATTTTTTATTTATGCTCCATAGACATACTTTTCTGCTTCTTTCTAAAATTCGAACAGTTGCTTTAAAAATGTTTGCATTATTTGACATGTTTTCCCCTGGAAAAATTCTATCAAGGCAATGAACAACGAAAGGGAATCCACATTTTATCAAGATTCACATCACACGATTGAGCCACAAGTCAGTATTGCCCAAACAATGTTATTACTAAAATTCCGAAACATTAAAATTCAAAATTGCTGAAAAGAGGCGATCAAAGAGACAACAACATGCTGCGGGCGTTTGATCTTGTACTTAAATTTCTATTTCTGGTTTAATCACTGGCATTATCGGAAGTGCAAGTTAGACAGATTTAAACAGAATCTAGCGCAATAAAACGCGGCTAAAACTTGGTTTATCAAGCAATAACAGTATATTATTGGTAAGTGCTCGTTATGATTGCATTAAATCGCTCTGAAAAAGAAAATTGACTTAATGCATGTCGACGAAGGTAGCAAGTACTTGACTAATAAGAACAGAATTGGAGAGTATGCGTGCCTCCAAGTACTATTGGTGTATAATTTGTTTGCTCTATATGATTTTTTAAATAATTAATACTCTCTTTCTATCCGCTGTTCCATCCAAGCACCATAGGTCTAAGTTTAAATACGAACCATGAAGCTGTAATTGTTATTTGGGATCTTGCCACAACTACAATGGTGGAGAATACTTTTCCACACACTACCATACATGTCCGAATGCAATGAACCATAGTACTGGATATTTGAAAACGCGACCGCAACGAATAACACAAATATTTTTTATGTTTAGGAAAGTCGACATTTTTTATCATGAGTGCAACGTGAAATACTGATAGCTTTTCTGTGGTGAGTGGATTACTAAATCAATTTTTCAAACCAGATTTTTTATTAAATGTTTAACCTTTTTTGAGTCTTGTGCCATTTCATATTTATCTAGTGAAAATCTGCAACACTTCACACTTTTTTGATTGCTTGTAGAAATTTATGTGTGAAATCACTTTCGTCACCAATAAAAACTACAGCTTCTAAGGAACATCGACGCGCCTGTTATGTGCAGTAATTATTTCCTTAGACCACATAAAACTTCACAAGTAAATTATAAAACTGTGAAAGCTAAAACTTTAGCATCATCATGAGCTTATCGTTTTTGACTGTTTTAATTGTGATGATTAAAAACAAAATAAATCTCAAAAGATTGATTAACTGATGACTAATGTATAAGCAGTCTCAAATATAAACATATTGACTGATGTATACTGTACAATAAGAAACAGTCTGCATCAAGTGCACATCACAGCAACATCTTATGTGTGCCCACTGTCCAGTAGCGTTGCCGGGATGGGCAACCGGGGCAATGCCTCCATCCCACTTCCAAAAAGTTACACCAAAAAATTTTCAGGTAAAACCTTTGATGTATAAGCCAAACAGATGCTTCAGTGCAATCAAGGAAACTGCTTGAGGAACTTATCCTATGCTTGAGCTTACAGTCGAACCTGATCAAAGTAGGACGGTTTCCGATTGTCCATGATTAATCAAACGTTGTGTACATACTATAGTGTAAGCGTACAGACTATTCATAACATGCTGACCTTCACCTGAGTTTTAAGCTCTGTGTGGAAGTTAGTAATTATGAAATACAAACTTGTATCTAACCGCTTGTAATGACTAACCGCAAGTAAGAGAAAGGAGTAACGCTTTCTGCAGCTGTTTCTGGCGCACCTGCAGCTTCCTGCATACCACCTATTTGTGATATAAGTTTCATTTCAAGATCATCGCGAAAATTCCTTTGTGATAAAATCCAATATCCAGGGGTGTTACAAATATAGCTTATCCTTGTTTGCAGTGTCAGCCGTAGCCTTAAAACGAATATCGTGCATTTTGCTTTTGTACAGTTCTAAAACTAAATGCGTGGACATCGTGGTGATATAAATTTACATGTTTTGAAGCTCAAATTTTGGCTAAGAAGCGCTTCAGTTTCGAAGTCTTTTTTAATAAGCCACAGGCACTGTTTAGCAGCAATACTATTCATTATGGATATTTATTTGTCATGACATGCACTGTGACGGTTCACTCACAATTATGTGGAACTTTAACGTTTCCACAATGATTACCCATTGCCTTGCCGGCGTCCGGCGAGCAAAAACCAGTCTTGTCAAGTAATCAGGGTCAAACCCAGGCGCTCAACCAGGGTGGCATTTGGGGCATTTGCATCCCGAAAATTTGAAAACATTGCATAGCAATTTTGACATTCGCAGAAACTTTCAAAGCATAAAGATGAAATTTCATATTCTAATCATTTTTTATAAAAGTCTTGTTTGAATTTTTCTTTCTCCTTCTGGTTACTTATCTCCTTACAAGATTTATCTTGAGACAGGCCATCTGATCGAAAATTTTGTAAATGATTGGTATTTAACCAAATATGCTGGGATTGTCAAAACTTGGGAGATAGTTTAAAACGTTAGTATTTCTAAGGCATTTTAATCATTTTGTTCGTGTACCACTTTTTTATGAAACAGGCCTCAATTTGGACTCATGAAACTTTATAAAATTAGGGTACGTTTGAACCGTGAAAACTGCTGTAACTTCCAAAGTGATATGAGATATATTGACATGTTGGCGAAACGTTTGTGGCCACGTCAAACCGCTTGTTCTTTAACGACAGTGGTTTTGAACCTGGAGTCGAGACCCCCGTGGCGTTCGTTTGCATTTTTTCTAGGGGTCACGAGAGCTTCTGATAAAAATATTCATAATTACTTCTGTACTTTATATTTCGTAGAGGAACCACTTTTTGTCGTCGCCGAAATAATAGGATCACCCGGCAAAAATGATAGCCTACTTTTTCATTCAAATATTTTTTGAGTGTGATTATGACCATTACAAAGTTTTGAGCGTAATTACGACCATTACAGTTGCGTTTGACAATGCACGAACGACTTTGTGACGTAAGAATATACTGTGTTTGTAAATTAGATATCTGATTGCGGTAGCTCACTTCACTTGGGAGTTATTCTGGTTTTCAAAGAATTGTGCTGTGGAGTAATTCGTGCACGGCACGGCGTGCGTCTCTCTCACTCATGCTGCCATGTTCATGAATTTTAATAAATGAGTATTTGTTCAACATAGTGATATCCTAAGTTATTTTTTTTCTCATGATTTTCTTTTGTGCAAGCACAACTGCATTTCATATGCCTAACTGGAAATTTTCGGAAGGGGTCGTTAGGTTAAATTGGGTTGCAAAATGGGTCGCTGCATGCAAAAGGTTGAAAACCACTGTGCAATGACCTTTTGATTATTTTTATTAGAAGCAAAACGGATCACCATTGTTAACGCAGTACACTTTTTTGAAGAAACGTTGTTTAGTTGCAAGTTCGGCTCGAAACCTGATAGTTTTTTATTATATTTGGCGTGAGGACTGTTTCACGTTTTCGTGTCTTCCTGGGCTGGTACCAGTACCCCGGCTGGAGAAAAAGGTTGAATAAAGTATCATGTGAGTGCTAGTCAGGTGTTGAATACACCTACCTACCAGACCACTTTGGCTCCAAAGGAGGCTTTGCCAGACCTTAACGTTTGCAGCCAGTGCGAGCCCTGAAAGCTCATAGCTTAAATGTGCTTCTAAAAACTACCAAACAACTCGTGAATGCCAGAAAAACGTTTTGCCCCTAACACACCTGATCCGTTATGCGCCAAAGACGCAAGACACCTGGTCCGTTTTGCCCGAAATGGTAGCATTCAAATATCCCCTCACCCTTGTCATAGGTAACCCTCATGTTTGTGATGGTCATTTATGATAGAAATTCAAACACATGGTAGAAGAATAGGGATAGAACAAATTTGCAAAAACAAGACGAAAAGTTAGGCAGGTTTACTACTGCAGTAGCCTGTACATTTGACATAATAAAGCCATGACTGCACTACTTGAGCACGGAACCAGGTGTTTGTATTACAATAGGCTACTACTTTTACTCTGTCCTGATCGTTCGGTCTGCATCTTGATTGAAACTGAAAAGTTATCCTTTTCGAAAATGTTGCGAAAAGAACTTTATCTGTGACCGTTTGCGAAAAAGTTGTACCATAAGCATGATGACGCCATCGAATGAATTTTCATGAAAATTGCCCCCCCGAAATGAAGAGCTGATTGCACCCTGGTCTCACCTGTCCATGGTCTCAAAGTGTTTCAACTTTCATCTGATGTTAATTGCCACCCTACACTAAACGCAGGTATCCAGTCACATTTCACAAGATGTTGTTGATGACTGGGTCAGTGAGGCGAGTGTGGGCACTGCGGCACTAGGCAGGAGCGTAGTACTCTGCTCTTGAATGGACCAGGGTTAAGGCGGCTGTTTGCAGCATTGTTGCCCTAGAACCCCCAACCAGAGCCAGCAAGCCGCCTCAATAGTGCGACGTGTGATGTCAGCTTTTTGAGAAGTGATTCGAGGTGTTGGCGATACGTGAGCATCCTATACAACATTACTCAGAGGTATTTTGTGCTTGGAGCTAAAGGGCAGGATTTCGTTGCGGAAGTTGGCTTTGAGTTCACGTTTAGATTCTTTTTTGTTGAAATGGAAGATTTCCAACACCTTTTTTATAGTGACGAGCTTTAGCTTCCAGGTTTGGAGGTATTCACCTACAGTCAATAATTAATATGTCGTTTACACTTGTAGGCATTCTATTTGAATAAGACAGGGAATGGTGAGAGTAATAACTTAAATAAAACAGATTAAATAATCTGAAACCTACTGCTGACTTTGCTGGACTATGAAAAAAGCAAGCAAAAACAAACGAAGCTCCATGGACAAAAGCAACTTCAAAAGAAGAAATCTACAACTTACTCTGGCAAGCCATCAGAAACAGCAATGAAAAACTGGACAAGCTGACTGATCTTACACAGAACCTGGAAAATAAGCTAAATGGAATACAAGAAAAGCTTGAAGAAGACAAAAGTACATCTACGCAATGAGATGATGCGGAAAACAAATCTGATTGCTTTTCAACTCGACAGACAATTGTCGTAGGGCGCGTAAGGACTCGCGTCCCCCTAGAAATTTATTGAAGCTCCGCCGATTAAGAACCACTGGTCTAGTCTAATGCCGCTAATGTAGTACATTTTTATTAAAGCATGTTATATTTGTTCTAACTAAAATCACCTAATACAACATACACACAACAAAGAACACTGAGAAAGCTCGCGGGCCGTAAAAATTCTATCCGCGGGCCACATGTGGCCCGCGTATCTCCATNTTCAAAACCACCAGATATTATAGCGCCGTCGGAAACAAGAAGTAAGGAAACTTCAACAATAGCACCACNTCCAGGCTATAATTTCTTTTACGAAAATTCTCAGACNCAAGCTGGAGATGTAGGAGCCTGCGTAAAAAATAATTTGAAGTATCTTCAAAGACGTAACCTCCACTTTCAAATGTGTGGATGTGAAAACATACGGTTTGAGTTGTTAGGGAGCAAAAAACGTCAGAAAATAATTGTCGGAACAGTGTACAGACACCCTCAATACAACATAGAAGAGTTTTCTCAATCACTTTCTGAAACAATCACAAAAACTGCAAAATATAATTGTGCATATTATGTGCTAGGTGATATCAGCATAAATCTACCATTGACGCCCGCGCCGGCCAGTACAGTGTCCAGCACTTTTTTGGCCATAATGCGCCAGTTGCCAGAGCTAAAGATCTGTTCAAAGCCTCGATGGATTCGGGAAGCTTTCTAGTTGCGATTGAACGATTTTTTTCAGTTTTGGGTTTGGGGTTCTCTGTGGGGGACGTCAAAAGAAGGTGTTTTCGCATTTTTGGCCAAGTTCCTGGTTCTGGGCACCAACCCAACGGGCCATTTTCTTGGTTCAAGTTTTTACGGAAACTAGGCTAAAGCCCGCGTCTTTATAGCCCTTGATTGCCTTTCTAGCATATCTGGAGCCAAAATCATCTCAAATAACAATTTTCGACAAAAATAAAAAAATTACACAAAATGTATGATTTGCCTCTCAGGGAAAATCTTGGCCAGCCATAACTTGGCAGCAGATTGACCGAACGAGCTGTTCAAACCCTATAAAGACTCGTGAAGTCTTGTAGTTTGGAATAAAAAAAATTAAGTTTGGGTTTCGGGTTTTTGGTCGATGGCGTCATGATTTGGGTATATTTTGCGGTTATTTTGATGACGTCATCGGTCGATCTAATGAGCCGATTTTGTTGTTCAAAATTTTATTGGATTTTGGGCTATAACACGAGTCTTTAGAGCCCTTGATTGACTTTCTAGAGTTTCTGGTTCCAAAGTTATGTCAAAAAAATTCCAAATATTTCAGGAATAAGGAATTTCGGGGATTTCCCTAATTAATTTCTTTGTTTGGCCATAATTTTGGAACCAGAAATGGTAGAAAGTCGATCAAGGGTTCTAAAGACTCGGATTATAGCCAAGCATCCAATAAAAATATGAGCCTCACAACTGAAACAACATTTTTCAGTTGTTTTCACGAGCACGGTTGTTTTCATGAGTTGTTTTCAATTGTTTTCACGAGCACAAAACTTTTTAGTTGTTTTCACAAGCAAAATTTTTCACGAGCACGAGCAGTTTTTGGCCATAACTCGCCAGCAGCCAAACTCACAACTGAAACAAAATTTGTTTCAATCACAACTAGAAGACTTCCCGAATACCGTAGAGGGTTTGAACAGCTCTCTAGCTCTAGCTGCTGGCGAGTTAAGGCCAAAAAAGTACCGGCAACTATACTGGCTGGCGCGGGCATTAAATGGTTGTACCAAATGAGAGCAGAATGCAACAGTATGTAAATACTCTATTCAACCTTGTCTGCTACCCTCTCTTGAACAAACCAACCAGGGTGGTAAACGAAACCGAGTCATGAATTGACCATATATAAACTAATTATTTATCCACCGGAATAAAGCCCTATATTATGCTGCATGACCTTAGCGATCACTACCCAATTTATTTGCCCGTGAGTAAAGCTCGATTAAAAAGATATATCAAACAGAGATTCTTTAGAGATACACGTAATGTTGATATTACTGCTTTTTACTGAGATCTGCACGAAACTTTGGATTTGTCACCGATGCAAAACTCAGAACGGAATGTTAATCTAAAATTTGATTTTATTGTAAGGCCCATGAGAGGTCTTGCTGATACACACATGCCTGTTAGAAAATATTCTAGAAGGAATATAAACTTAAACAAAAGCCATGGTTAACACAAGGGATAATTTCTTCTATCAAACATCGAGACTACTTATTTCGCATTTATAAAAGATCAAAACTACTAAAAGATTTCAAAAAGTACAAAAAATTCCCAATCAGCATATTGCTCAAAACAGCAGGAACTCAAAAAGAATTTGGACGCTAATTAATGATATTTTTCAGCAAAATCAAACCATCCAGCTTTCCCTAAAGGCTAAATATTGACGGACGAGTTTACTCATCTACAAAATTAATTACAGATGCATTAAATAATAGCTTTGTCACTTCGGCACAGGCGAAATTACTCCTACTGACCCATTTAAAAGTCCTGATGCAAATATAAAAAATATCTTAATCCACGCCAAGTAAACTCTATATTTTATCACTAACCACCCCTGAGGAAACACTCTCACTTATAAACAGACTAAACTCTAAAATATCATGTGGATACGATGATATTCCGGTGCGCGTTTTTGAAATTGTCAAAATACTTACCGGCACCTCTTCTATCAAATATTATAAACGAATGCATAAATGATGGTGTTTTTCCGGACAATCTAAAAATCGCTAAAGTAGTATCAATATTTCAGTCGGGAGATAAAGAAATCCCTATTAATTACAGACCGATATCAGTGTTAACATACCTGTTAAAAATATTTGAAAAAGTGCTGTACACAAGACTAAACGATTATTTTATCAAAAACAACTTGTTGAGTCAGCAACAATACGGTTTTCGCAATAACCATTCTACATCCGATCTAATGAGCCGATTCCGATCTAATGAGCCGATTCGAAGGCAACACCTCTACAGATTGGATCCCAAGAGTACCAAACCAACCATCATTCAAATGCAAAAAACACTGCAAACAATTTGTAGAGCTTGCTAGATGCGAAAGGGTTATGACAACCCAGGCAGAGTTTTAGCTGGGTTCGTACTTTCTCTGCCACACCCAGATCCTTGCGGATCTGAGCAACCCATCCACCGAGAGAGACCTGTTGCGACCCAGCACCCCCTGCGCAACTGTGTTGATCATCTAGCAGCTCCTTCCCACATATATGCACCACCACGAGTTGAAACTG
>JGI24021J15306_10001935_pt1 | contig 21394 bp, 9 predicted proteins | sample Ectturendosymbi1_FD_15306 | JGI IMG/M metagenome (IMG submission 15306)
GTGCAAAATGCCTCGGAAGTCGAATCACTGGTGGGCGTAGAAAATTCCCAACAAAGTCGCAAATATTTTCTTCGATGCAGTACATTTGCTCCCGGAAGACCTCAGGTTCAAACATGGGACGACAAACTTATTTCTTGCGCCAGGTGCCATCTAACCTCGGTACGCCCCTGGCATGATCTCTGCGGACGTTCTACCTATACGTCACGATCATTCAACCTTGGAAATTTGCATAATTTCTAATAAGGTTGAAATACGAAAATGCACCTATACACTTGCTGTGATTTTATTGCAGATTTTTTGGTGTTTTGTCAATGCCACTATCTGCAGACGATACATGATTCTCCATAAAGCATAAAGCAAACGTGATGTAGAAACTCTCAATTTCATTAAAACAAGATTAGTACCAACTTTGAAGTAATGTCAGTCAAAAAACATTTCCGTCATATCCGTTTCGTAAGATTTTCTATCCTTAGACTCTGGGCGCCAACATCTCGTATAAATATGTATTTGGAAATATACGTAACATTTTAAAGTTTTACTGCGCATATGACAAATCAGCGGATTTCCTTCCTGCACACAGCCGGTTCAGTAATATGTCACAGAGATGTTTTTATGTCAGGATAAGCTTGCCTCATCTTCCTCCCCTTAAAACAGTGGGGTACAGAACTCCCTGACCCCCCGAAAATATGAAAGACGGACAGTGGCGTGCTGTTATGTTAGCTATCGTATACCGTAGTTACTTCCAGTAGCTATCGAGGCTCGACTTTTTCCAAAAAGGAAACAATATCATTATCGATTTTTGAAGGTTCAACTTTCAGGTACTCGCTGCCCATTTGCCAACCGTTAGAAATTGTTAAGGCGAGATGATACAAACTGCAACATGCTGTTTCGTGAGTGTTGTCCATGATTTCTTATCAGCTGTGAAGCAATCAATCAGTCGCGCTGTAACGGTTCATGTGATGCGCGTAATATTCTTCGCAAACTGATTCATATTATGGTCAAAGAGAGCCCACGTTAGCACCGGATTGATGATGTCATCACTGCTAACGACACGCTAATTCGAAGAATAGCTAATGGAATCAGGGCCCGCAGCCTTGGTTAGCACAAGGGGCACATTGCGCAGACAGAAAGGCTGCCAACTCTTGTTCATAGAGGAAAAAGAGCTGGGGCATTTAATGTTGCTGTAGAGTTAACGTCAATTCAGTGATTATCAATTTGGACATAAAGACTGTACTTGTTGACGGTTAAAATAAGCAAACTGCTGTGATAGTGAAAGTTGATTCATTAGGCAACGTTTAATGACTGAAACAATTATCTTTTCTTCTCCAGCTATAAAACTTTAACAGACATGCCAGAAATTACCTAATTTGTTTTCAACAAATCAAAACAGTTTTAAACGAGGGTGTTTTTTACGACTAGCTTTCTTGATCTTATACCACAGCATTTTTTACGAACTCTCAATGCCATTTCCATCTATCTTGAAGTCTCACACAACTTGCATTACATTGTTTGACCTTGGCTTTGGAGAGAGGAAAGTATTACAGAATGAGGAAAATGAAATACGAAGTCACTGTCATGAATAATTAAAACAATTCAATGATGGGCAGGACCGGAAAATCTGTGGATAGGACATCTTCTCCGGTCTTAGACTTCATTTAGGGATCCTCAGATGCAACAGCATACAAAAATAACTAAGCTGCAAGTAAATGGAATTTTAAGCGTTGAGAACAAAGTTCCAAGAAACGAGCAGGCATATTATTTACGAACAATGACACGTCCCGAACCCGTACAGGCACCGATTTTGAGTGCTTTCCAATGCGGCCGTGGGTTTGCTTGCTAAACACTTAAAATTTTGGCGTTTTTGAGTTGGTTGTCTGCTTTGTTCTATGAAGCATTTGTTGGATAAAAGGATTCTATATCTGAATGCACTCTTGACGTCTGACTTGTAGGTTTTCCCACCACATTTTCGGATTACCAGTTTAATTTATACCCTACATCTCACTTTACCCTTCCCCTAACTGCGAATGCAACACATGGCAATGACTTCAGGGTTTTTAGAAGAAAACGAGGCTCCCTGCGCAACTCTGCTCTGCTTTCGACATACATAAGTGCAGTTTTTTCAGGTTTTCATTTGTAAATTTTAACATTTCAAGCCTCAGTCAAATTAACAAGCGTTCATAGTTGGAGTCAAAAATTCAAAAACCGTACATACCGCGAAAACAAACATATTTCTTGGTCTGGTTTATGCAAGTATACGTCAACAACTATCATATGTTTTTACACCAACAACATGACTATATTCTTGCAGTTGGAGCGTAAATCGATGTCTTTCCATCAAGAATCAGCGAAATCAACTTAACTCCAAATAAATCACACGTTACCCGATACTGGCTTATTTTCCCATGGAGACCTTGTATTTATCAATGAACACGTTGCTAGTATGCACACGTTATTATTTGGTTAGGCCAGAATCATTGATGATTTCTTGTTAGCTCAGAATTTTACCAAAGCGATATTTGCAAATCCCCCTATTTTCTTGTTAAATTGCTATGCATGCAAATACTTTACATTGACAAAGAAAAAGGAAACTAAACACATTTGCTTTTGAGGCTTATCGAAAGTAGCTACAAGTCATTCGGTGTAGTAAAACCTTAACGAGAAAATTTTGTAAAAATTGTTTTGACCCAAATCAACCAGAAAACGTCAATGAAACTGGGAAGCAGTGTAATATCCTTCCTTCTACTTTTGAGTGAAGTAAACAAAATAATTAAGGTCTAGTTACTGTAGTTCAGAACCTAAATCCTGCCTCTGTTGGTTTTAAGTAGCGCCAGAGTTAATGCACATTGATATATTGCAGGAAAATCGATTTCCCGGTATCATGACATCTAAGGGACTGAAGATTCCGTAATAACAGCAAAATCGCTTTACCTATCTATACATCAATGTGCGCTGATTCTGGTGCTACTTATCCGATAGAGACAGGATTCAAACTAAGATAGGGGCAGTCAAAAACTGCTACAGATAACAGAAAGTGCCGTAGGAAGGTACTGAAGCTAAAAAAATCAGAGCTTCCCGGCACATTAATCCAGAACCATCTAAACTTTCTCACAGAGAAAAATGTGTACGCGTCTGTCAATTGTATGTGTGTCGCCAAATTGTGTCATTTGCTCTTTTCAATGAGTGTTTACAATGGAAGCAACAAGCTTCTTGAAGAAACTGTTTTTTTTCGAATAAAAAACTTATAAAAACACAGTAAATAACAATCAAAAAGCTTAAATTTTATTCTTGGAAATCTTTAACCCCGCTCAGGTGTATTAAAAAAATACATGTTGGTATAATTTGGCCCACTCTGGCAAATTTGTTTCCCCCACCACCAAAGCTTACGCAAACGTTGTAGGTGCACAGGCACGTGTTTCAACAAGCTCATCTCACCCTAAACAAGAAAGTTGTTGCATGTCGGAAAATTTTTATTATTTCAAAACCAAACACATCCCCTCTCCAAAAAACGCAGGTAGTACAGTTCCAAACGGCACGAAAAATGCACGAAAACATCCGAAACTCCACCAGTAACTTTTATTGGTGTTCTGAAAAAGACCCATGGCATGATGTGTTCGAAGCTGGTGGAAGTACATGCAAAAAACGTAAAGTAGGTTGAGACATGCAAATTTGTTATTTTTATGATATTTTTGTGAATTCTAGCCAATAAGGTGTGCTTTGCCCAAACTGGACAAATTCCTTACGATAATATCTGGCAATCTGTTGCACAGAATCGATCAAAAAAAAGGAAAAACAAAATGATTTAAAACATGTGGCGGCAATACTTGTTTTGAGTTAAAACACCTTTAACAAAGTCACAGCAGGGGTCAACTAAATATTTCTGCGATATTTTAGTGAATTCTTGCCCATAAGGTGTGTTTGGCCCAAACTGGACATATTCCTTTACGATAATATCAGGCAATCTGCTGCACAGGATCGATCAAAAAAGGAAAAACAATGTCATTTCAAACGTGTAGTAGCTGCATCGATTGTTGTGAGCTATTGCACCTTTTACAAAGTAACAACAGGGTTTTTAATGACAGACTAATGTGCTATTGAATTCTCTCACAAGCGTAACTGGCTAAGTACTTGTTCGCATAACCACAACCCTTGCAGACAAACGTCTTTCACACAGTAGCAACGTTGAAGTGTGCTATACAACAAAAACGAAAGTGCATGCAACGCTTTACTTTCAGCAGTGAGTTTGGGCAGAAGATTCGAAAGTGTACACAGGAACTCCACACTTCCGGCACACGAACCTCGTCTTGTTTCGGCGCAATGGACCACAAATTTGGCAGCGGTTTCTTGCCGTCAGTGGTTCATGGACTTGCGCCGGTTAACGTTGATGTCAATTCACGAAATGTTGGCCTGCTGTTGATGGTGGACCGCATGGTGGGAGGCAGCATCGTGTTGCTTTGCTAGGCCATGTTGCTGTGGTCACAGCGAGATATTTCACTTTCTTTCTAAGAATGAAAACTCCACAGACCTGTGCATTTGAAAGCCTTTGGAAATGGTTTCAGTCTCGGGCATTTTTCAAAATTCCGCGGTGTTGAATGACAACAACTGGAAAAATTTCTTATACAAAAAGATCACAAACTTGGCAGTGAAATTTCAGCTCGCCTCCTTCCCAAGGGAAAATACTGAAGCGAAAGGTTTCTGGGGTTTAGCAAGCAGTTACCGAACGTTAAACTGAGCTACGAATGTCGACTCTGTTTCTCGTCAAGAATGTTTTGATTGATCTGCCAAATTAACGCGCTTGGCACCACATGAGCATGTCAAAATGTATTTGCCGCAGACAGGCAAAGTTGTCTTTGACTAGCTTCTTGTTGGAACATTCCAAGTGTACTTTGCCCGCTCCTGGCATCCCCCCCTAACTTCATATGTACAAAACGTATGCAGATTTTGAGAATGCTGCTCGAAAGACCACATCAAAAATTCAGCTATTGGAAGGCTTACCATGAAACGGTCGTTTGTCGCATGCTTGCATCACGCCTCAAGTTCATTTGCTATATACGGGGAAAATAGACCTGAGCAGGGTTAAAATCAACTTTTAGATTCGGGACAATTGACGAGGATTTGAACTTATGTGAAAGATGTAGATGGGTCAGTGCAAGTTTTTGCTTCTAACTTTCCTGAAAACATTTTAATGTTTTCAAAGCTCTTGCAATCAAGCCTAGAAATTGTCAGATCTTTTTCAGGATTTTTAATAACCTTTAATAACAGACTGCGATTGGTCCACCCGCTCTTTGCTTACTATGAAATAGACTAAGCTTAGTTATATCTGAATATGTAATGCCCTTTTATGATTCAAGTGGCTGGTTGACAAAAACGTGACTTCATTTCCACGTATTGTTTCTGTAAACCACATTTAGGCGATTATTGCCGATTTGACAGCTTTGCAGGCGTGCCCTCCCGGAACTATCAACATGCAGCCAGCCCTGAAACGTTGATGCTATGCTGTGCGCAGTTGTGATTCTGTAGCGTTCAAAATATGTGGGTGCCTATTCTGGAGCAGACCAAGTTGTTGGGGCAAGCCTCAAGCTTTTGACTATGAAGTCAATATGTTGCTCTTATGACACTTATGATGTTGAGCTAAGTTCAACAGTGTCTTTGTCCATTTCTATGGCGATGAAAACCTTTCTCCATATGTCTGCGGTTCCTAGTTTACATCTTTAGGCTAAACATGTGATGATTCCGAACACAGCAGCGTAACGCTCCTGTCCTCATTTATATCACAGTTCACTGAACACATGACACGAAATATGCGAAAATATCGCTGTTCACCACCGCCAACAACACAGCAGTTTGACATGCTTCAAGATATTTAAAGTATGACCATATAGTGACATAGTTTTGCTTGCGGCACCGCATGTCTTTGCCAACATTAGGCTGTATAACTTTTCTGTGTAAGATAGGAAACAACATTGCATAAAGTGCGATAATTGCGACAATAAACCTGACAGTGGGAAATGTGAATTCCATATATGGTCACGAACACGACTACAAACCGCTCAAAATCGTTGGTGCATCAGGCGGCAGCTGTCAAGATGATAAGTGCTGTTTAATCCTGCGGTTCCCATGTTCGCTGTCAAACTCATCGGCAAAGCTGTCTAAATCTATGTACTCCACTTGTGCTCCTATTGAAAGCAGAGCTATGCTACATAAGCTATCGTTGGACATGAATTTCTGAGAAATGTTTTCACTACTTTCATCTTTGCAAAAACTTCTCTCGCATGAAGCGCTTCTAAAAGAAAGGGTCACAGCGATAAGCTGCGACTTTTACAGGCACTCAAACGTGGTCTTGTAAGGCCTTGAGAACGAAAGGAATTGCTCAAAGAGATGTAGGTTGTCCAAAATCGTTCAACAGCATTTTCTTCACTAGAGATATCTAGAGCTTTAAATTGTGTCAGTTGATTGAGCATGTCATTGCAAAGTCTTCCAAGTGTTGCTCTGACAAAAATGTTCCACTTCCAAGACAGTATGAAATCCCTGCCAATATAGCAGCAGAATCTTCAAAAAACGACGGTCTATTTCGCTCATTTAACATTCCAAGATAAATATAAGATGTTCTGGGAGGGTCTTTCTCCAGTTGTTTTCGTATACTTTTTCAACTCTGCCAAGACTGTCAGTAAACAATGCTCCAAAAAAACAAATTCTGCATCAAACTGAGCAAACAGCCTCCTGAGCGGACACGGCTCGATCTCCAACGTCGTCAGCGGAAGTCCCTTCCAAGAGCGTCACAATGCACTTCATGCGCGGCAGAACACTTTTCCCAAGAGCTTGTTCGTCACCTCACCACTACCGTGTACCGCTCAGATGATGCTGTTCACGAACCCGTTCTTGTGGAAAAATTTATTTCTGTGTTGCAAGGAGCTTCGCATGAGCAACAGAGCTACCGGCGGAAACACGAATTTGTTCAAGCAAGCTGAAATACCTGCTTGTGCAGTATACTTCACAACATTAATTATCACAAACTTCCGCCTGAGTCCGTAACACTGAACATGGTTAGCTAAAGGAACCTTCTCACGTTTCCACTTGTTTGTCCACTCGTCCACCATTGAAACACAAGTCGGCAAGTGAAGGTTTGTAATCCAAAGTGAGCAGCCCTAAACATCTCAGAGTCACATCCGCGATGTGTGCAACATCCAGGGGTGTAGTGGGGCGGGAACGCGTGGGAACGACCTTCCCACACCTTTTTCCTGTTTTGCTTTAACATGAGTTCGAAGGTGTTTACAAATGGCTTGTTTTTTTGGGTGCGTTCCCACACCTCTTTTGGTAGCACTACATCCCTGGCAGCATCCGAGAAAGCTTGGTTTGTAAATTGAACAAAACACTCCTGAACACACAGTGCTGTTTCATCGAAAAAGGACCAGTGCCAATTGTTTAGTTTTGTTGACATTCTTGACTTCACCTGCTTGAACAGAAAAGTACACGCGTGCCGTCAGAAATTCAGCGATTTCTTCTCTCAATATGCACGCAAACAAGAGATGCGTAAAAAGTTGAGTTGCGGTCTCTGCGGAGCGGACTCACAGGGTTTAGGCGGAGTCCTGAAAAGTTCATTTTGTGCGGAGGCGGCTCGGAAGAGGAGCTGAACCTTTCAATAAACATGCCTGTATATTTAAGTAGTATTTAGAATTTTGCGGAATCTAGAAATTTTGCGGAATCTTTTGCGGAATTGAAGTTTGAAATGTTTTCAGTAGAGGGAAGCACAGTGGATGCGGAGTCACAAGAATGAGATTTTTACCACCTCTAACGCAGACTTGCCAGCCAACTCGTTTTGTATTGCGCTGCTATTGTGTTTCTTAATTTTTGGACCACTCTTGACAAATTCAGCTGCAACCGGAATGTGCTTAATAATAACTTTAAGGAACTTGCGAACATTTCTTGGATTCAGTTCAGTATCTCCGTCTCTGTCTCCCTTTTGGGCAATGTCCTGGGTTGCTGATGTCAATAAGATTATTTCTCCTGGTGTTCTAACCTAATGTCGATTTGGGCGAACTTTTTCTTGCACATTCGCTTATATTTCGAGAAACGGGCGTTTCATCAGCTTTGCAGCATTTATGGTCATCCCATGCAATCAGGTGCGTCACCGGGTTAGATGGCGCCCGGGTAAGAAACAAGTTAGGCGCCACCATATTCAAACCCGAGGTGTTTTGGGAGTAAATTTACCCTACTGAAAAAAGTACTTGCAACATTTCTGGGCCTTTTCGGCTCCTGATTCGGAGTCCGGGGCATTGTGCTTGTCTTGTGCCCCCGCTACACCTCTGCATGCGATGCAAGACATTTTCGCGATTGCGATTGCGATTGCGATTTCAAATGCCTCCTGCAGTGCCGTTGTTTCCGTGTGCTTTTTTCCAAAGACGAAAGTTGCTGTTTGCGAATTTGTCTTCAGTATTTCCGTGACCTGAACGTGCAAAGTACCTTGACGCAAAACAGAACAGCGCATCCCGTTCTTTGAGAATATTCAGCCCGTTGGCCCTCCCAAGAAGAGCCTGGGTCCGGCTTAACCGCCTCCGCACCAGTGTCGGACGTTTCCACTCCTGCCCACACAAATGGGTATGGCCTATTTCTGCGGCCTGTGAGTGTGGCGCAGGAGAACAAACCGTCGACCATGTTGTCCTCCAATGTCCAATCCACCAACCTCCCCATAGACTGCATGGCCTGGCGGTGCTGGACGATGAGACAATTGGATGGCTGCTCAACACCTGCCCCGAGATCTACTGCGGCCTAGCAGTGGTTTCAACAACTCGCTCGAAAGAAGATTAATTCAGCCCATTGGTTTTTGCCAAACCAAGTAAAAAATGACCGTGAGTGGGAATTTTCATCTGTATGCTTGAGGTGCTCCCGTAGACTTGGTTGGATAATCATGAGGAAATTTAGAGATATCACTACGTGCGGCGTGTCTTTCACTGGTTTTGGTTGTCGATAGTCAGACACTTCCAGAGTATCAGATATGTCACCACCAGAATTGCCTTTTGATTTCTTTTCAAGAAGTTGCATTTGCAAACGTTGCGCAAAAACGTTTGCATTTCAAGTATATTATAAATGTTTGCTGATAGCTGGAGATGGGTGTGTGTCACGACAGTTGTGGGTTCGTGCAGCGCTGGAATGTGTATCGCAATATTAAACAGGCTGAGAACGAGACGTGCAGTCGTTCTTATACGGGAAATGGAGTTTCAGTCGATGCGATGGCTCACGCATGGGAACGGAAATTCGTGTTCTGTTCGTAAGATACACGATTTGCAATTTTAGAACTGCAGAATTATAAACTCGATATTTTGCTTTTAACAAATAAGCTTGACTTAAAGCTTGAGTAGTAGCACTTCGAACCAACTGGATTGTCCGGTACACCAAAATTGAGTAAATTTGCTTCCAAATCGTTGCTGTTTCAGTTTCTCCAACAAGCTGATAGCGAAATTTCCGATATGATACATGGATCACCAAAACGTAAGACGCACAAATTGCGAAATCTGTTGTGAATACTTTTTGAAGGGCTAAATTTTACGTGAAAAGTAGTGTCTATACTTGCGTTATTTAGATATATCGATCATAGCTATGAATCGATAAAAAGTGCAACAATTTAGCTTGTATTGTGTACAGCTTGAATGCATTTGTGCTATATTGCACAAAAAGATTATTATGAGTTAAACAACAGCAACCGTGTATAGATTAACCATCCACGTTGGGATCTGGTTGGTTTTCCTGTATTGAAAGAAACTCGAGAATAGTTTTTTTTCTTATTATTCTAAGTTATTTTCCTTAATTTGATAAACATGGCAGTGATGCAGAGAATTCCAAGCGATCATGATAATATACCTTCGCACATGGCTGACGTAGAAATGTACGGTGTGAACATTTTCGGAGCATCCACCACTAAAATTTTCTGTTAACATCAAAATAAACGAGCTGGAGCTGAAAGTTTTCAAAATCCACAGTCGATAATCCACCTGAGTCCACACACACCGATCTGACCCATTTCTGGCGGATTCCCTCATGTTGCTCTTTTGGTAACAATCAACTACTTATCAGTCTAACAACTGCTGTTCATTAATCTAACACGTTGTCGTGATGTGTAAAAAAACAGAGGTTAAGCGAAGAGTGACGCAATGAAACTTTTTCCTTATGAGCTTATATTTAATCAATATTTGACATCAACAGCAAAAGGCCATTGCCTTTCAATTTCGTAAGAATGAGTAGGATGTGGCATATCGCAAACTTAGTTAAGAAAAACAAAACTTAAACACAAAAAGAAAAAAGAAGATCCTAAGAATTCTTTGCGTTGTTCATTCTCAGCTTTTCTATTCAGCTGCGTTCAGCAAATGAGTTCGTACCCGGCATGGCTGTTGGCAGCAGTGCTTGCTGCACTTTGAGCTTTTGACAAACCTTCAGGGTTGCTTCAGAATTTGAAGATACAGACGGTTAGTCTACTGTAGTACCCGTTAACCTTTAATTATGGGAATATTGTTGGATCAGTGGGGTTACTTTGATAAATAGTTCCTTTTGATTGCCTGAAAAATATCTTGTTGAGAAAAATTTATGTTGGTGGTCAAAGTTGAAAGAAATGCTTTTTCACACGTTTTCCGTTGTATTGTTTGAGTCGAATTATGTTCATCTCAACTTTATTGATTACTGCCAGTTGCGATTTGTCAACAAATATCAAGTCAGTCAAGTATTTCACGTGGCAAATATTGTTTCATTCCAAAACTAAGTGTTGCTTTATGCAAGGCAACTAACTTGCTATTTTGCTAGTTTTGTCAGTAAATAGCAGACAAAATTTATCATAAAAAGTATTCTAAGAAAAATATTGAAAAATTTTGTTTCTGATCGAAAGCCTTGGCCAAATACGGCAACAAGAGAAAAATCTCAGTTCATTATGAGCTTTATCGACCCTGTATTTGCTAATGGTGCCATCTGTCCATTGCGATAATCAGAGTGAGAACTGAGCGCAGAAATATATTTTCTGTGGCAAGTTTTCATAATTCATCTGCTCTATAAGTTGTGCGATAGTCGTGTCAACATACAGGTCTATTGTCACTGCTGGAAAACAGTTTTGCGAGTGTCTTAACTTTCTTGTTTATCTTCCGTTAAAAATGATCATTTCACACTTGGCGAAGAGTGAAAACGTGACTTCGATCGGGAATGTCAGATGAACGCTTGTCCGGTTAAGTAATGATGAGCATTCACCGTGAAAAAATCAGCAAAGACAAGCAAGGTTTTAGTGAAGGGCGATTGATCTCTTGAACTAGATCTAAATCGTTTGCAGCTCTTGTTTCTAAGTGACGCTAACAAGTCTTGCTATATGTAAAATAAAGTCATAATTTGTGGTTTCGTTAAAACCTTGGTAATGCTTCTTTGAAAAGAAGTAGGCCTACCCTGCTTGGAAAAACTGCAGATAGCCTATTGTCTAATTATCGTAATATACCTGGCTATTGCTGACAACGAAGCGTATTTTGGCAGCTGTTGCCCTAACACGGGGCATTACCTTTGNGGTGTAGAAAGCACAAAGCGTTTTCTTAACNTCCATTTGCACTGCGTCGTCAGCAACTTGAAAATGATAAGCACAATTCGACGTTGTCCCTTCATGGAAAAATTTCTGCAGCCGCCCATGGCGATAACATATAATCCTGCTGTTATCGAGCCAGGTAGGAAAAGCATTTTGTCAAAGAATGGAGATATTTTTTAATACTTGGTACATTACTCAACAGAGTTGCAGCTGTGATCAACTCGATAAATCAAACTGTTTGCCATGTTTCTCTTGTGCACTATACACACCAAAGCAGTCGATGTGTTGTACAAGTCAGTAAATGAGCTTTTTGGCAACAAGCTGTTGTTGTTTGGTTCTAAAATAATGTTTTGTGATCAGAATTTCAAGATAAGCCGATAGTTCCAATTGCTTAACTTCCTTCGAAAAACTAACATCATTGCAAATACTTTGTGGCTGATTTAAAGGGAAGAGGGGAGGCACTTGCTTCGTCCCCTCTTTCAAGGCCCCCACTCGAGGTGTTTCGCGCGTAAATTTTCCTCATTTTTGGTGAAAAACTTAATAACCACTCATATAATATACTCTGCAGCAGATCATACGTAAGTACTCTGCTTTCAAAGGGGCCGCCAACAGCAGCTGTAATGTGTAAGTACTCCGCTTGCATAGGGGCCACCAATAACAACTGTAGTGTGTAAGTACCTTGCTTTCAAACGGGCCCCAACAGCATCTGAACTGACTCATTCAGCCTCAAAGCTTTCCCAAACAAGTCTCAGAGTGGATGCTTTTGTATATATGTCATGTTCTTGAATGTAGTTGAAAGGATGAAATTTAAAACAAATTTAGTATTTTGAATCTGCTTGTTTGTTACCTTTGGTTTCATAGAGTCCTTTAAGGACAATCGCTGTGAAAAACCCAGGAAATCAAGCGTTTTTTTCCGGGAGGAAAGTGTGTTACAAACTTTATAGTTTACTGATGATGCATGCAGAGAAATGGTGCGCAAAACTGGAGAAGTGGGGGGCCGTGACCACTCGCTATCGCTTAACTTTTGTGTGTTGCTATTGCTGGCTTTGTCTTCCCAACTTTCAGTGTTTTCAAAGTTGAGTATCCTGAATAACCTTTTGCATTTTCTGTTAAGTCAGTCATGTCGTAGTCTCAGGAACGTATCCTTGGTTGGCCCCCTCATCCCCTTCCCAGGCTTGGTCAAAAAGTCTTATCACGGTTGGCTGAGTTTGGTTACGTGATCAGAGGGCCCCCTTTTCAGCCTTGCCTCGGGTCCCCCAACCTTAAGCCCACCGCTGCAAATATTTTCACATTTTAAACTCTGATGCAGAAGAGAACATTAAAAACATGTTTTCTACAAGAATGAATTTTAAACTGGTAGACAGAGTAAGAATAAACCAGTTCTAGCAACAGTGAAAGAAAAACTAGCATGCAAAAAGATCGCAAGATGTTTTGTTTCAAACAGCAGATGTACATGTGCTTACGATTTCAAGGCATTTGCATAGATATGTGAGATTCCCATGAGGAGTGTTCCATGTCATGGGGCAATGGACTTGAAATTTGACCCATTGTTAGTAATTTTGCGTCATTTGTCAGGAATTTTCTGATGTCGAATACCATTGTTACATGCTGACAGCAGAGTAAATACTTCACGTAGAGGTGTACAGTGCTGTAGCGATGCGAGGCCCCCTAAAATATGATTGTTGGGCCCTTTTTAGGTGGCAACTAAATAAAGGTCACCCAATTTTTATTGGCCCTACTAATTGGACGTTTTGTGGTGTTTCAGCCGCGAAAGCTGAGTTAGGCAAAAGCTGATATTAGACATGCACATGATATAATGTACTTCGTATAACTGGATTCGTGGAAATCTCATGGGATGGGACAGCCACAAGTTACCATGGGATGGAAAAGCAAAGTTATCCCAGCAAGCCCGATGGTTTCGCACCCAACGCATACAGAAAACGTAAAACTGTATCAGCAAGCCAATCTGTTTGATTTAATTTACGGGCTAACTCTTCTCGCTTGAGTTGAGTTGATTATATTTGGCGATAATTAATATTCAGCAAGAAAAAAACACAAATTAGTGCAAGGACGCCAGCATGGCATTGAAGGAACCGGAAGTTTATCGAGTCGATGCCCCTCAACAGTTAAATTAGCTTTGCTACTATCCAGTTTCAACTCGTGGTGTTGCATATATGTGGGAAGGAGCTGCTAGATGATCAACACAAATGCGCAGGGGGTGCTGGTTCGCAACCGGTCTCTCTTAGTGGATGGGTTGCTCAGATCCGCTAGGATCTGGGCGTGGCAGAAAAACTATAAACCCAGCTAAAATGAAACTCTGCCCGGGCTGTCATAACCATTTCGCATCTAACGAGCTCTGCAAATTGTTTGCAGCGTTTTTGCATTTGGATGATGGTTGTTTTGGTACGCTTGAGACCATGTGTTCAGCGGGCTCAACTCAAACTTTCACAGATGACTTACTCGGTTAGGCAGTTATTAATTTCTTTGCGAGACATCGACTTATAAACAATTCTATCCTGTCTGGAAACAGCTTGTACAACAGGATGCACGACTGCTCAGGAAAGTACGCGGACACTTCGATGGGGTGTCTACTTGCATTGCAGGTCATGTTTCATGCGCAGCCAGTGAATGTCGCATGCGGTTGTTGTTTCTGAAATTCCGTAAACTGCTTTCTCAGGGGGAGAGGCAGTGAGCCTGTCGGTATGCTTCTACGGGAAGAAAGGGAACGTTTGTAATCAGTATTCCGGTGCAGACAGTGACGGATTTACGCATAGGCTAAATAGACCCTGGCCTAGGGCCCCGCGCTTTTGGGACCCCGCGCAACTCCTTTCTATAACGACTCAATATTAACTTAAAATTTGCGAAACTGCGCAGAGGCATAACTTCACAATTTACCTTGAAACGAGCGAAAAGGCAACCGTGTAGAAGTAGACTCTTATTAGTAGCCTACAGTAACAACAGGATATTCTTTGCTACGCAATATAAGAATGACAATACTGCTTTTCATCGGAGTTCTGCAGTGACCGCCGGTCTTGCGTTGTTGCGCGCTTTTTGTCAATGGAAGATTGAACATCAAGTAAGAAATTGCTGTGTGAAAAGGCGTGTTACTGAGGAATATGGCTGTGCGCGAAATAGACGCAGGCCGTCTCTATGAAAGTGGTTACAAGCAGTAGCGCAGTCATAAGGGGTGTAGCGGGGGGAACGCGTGGGAACGGCGTTCCCACACGTTTTTCACGCTTTGCTTTAAAATGAGTGTGAATATGTTTCAAATTGGCTATTTTTTGGGTGCATTCCCACACTTCTTTTGTTAGCGCTACATCCCTGGTAGTCAGCACAAATTTTTTTGGGGGACAAATACTTTGTCTTCAAGCGAGCAATAGCATTTTGTTCGGGACACTGCCTTTCAAAGCAGAAAATGACAAGATATGCTAAAAATTTGTGGAAGGGCATGGCCCCCTTGGCACCCCCTGGCTACATCTATGGTTACAAGAACAGAATGAAAAAGAAATAACAATACTTTCTTGATGTTCAACCTTCCACTGACAAAAATCTCGCAACAACGTACGACCGCCAAATGCAGAACTCCGATGAAAAGCAATATTGTCAGTATTGATTGTTACGTTTGATTGTTACCAACTAGACCGCCCGCCGACAGAGATTGCTTGTTGAAGCTCTATCCGTGAGTTAAATCAGCTAGAACAGTTTCTCGTGAGTTTTTACTTGGCAAAACATGTTTGCATTGGGCTTACTTCATATGATTAGCTGAGGGTGTTGCGAAAATACGTTGCTGTGCAAAGCTTGTCTTCATGCTGTTTACCATTAGCCTCTAGCACGGAGGACTAAAAAACACTATATTTTGTTGCTTGCAAGATGACAACTTAAAAACGGCATAAACAAACCTTGTGTCCTCTGTATGGATTGCGCTTGTTTAGTCCATAAAATATGTGGTTACTATAACAAAGAAGTTGGCGTATAGATAATCAGATCGACAATTAGACGATATTTTCTAGGGGGGCAACACAGTCCCGCATGAAAATGCATATATACGAAAAACAAACCTACAAAAAACGCTAGAAATCACTGAGATTTAACGAAGAGAACTTCTGAACTACACGAAAGAGCTACAAATTCCATGAAAAGATCACAATGCCATTTGATCTTCAGAAGAACGTAGGAAAGGCTTTTTCAAGTGAAGATCTAAGGCAGCTATGTCCAACCCGTGGCCATCGGGCCTCATGCGGCCCAGGCGAAGGTTTTGTTCGGCTCAGTTTAGGTTTACGCTGTAGTAAAAGTATCCTACATACTGGCAACCTGTCCTAATTTTGGTAATCTTGAATTTGACATTTTTGATGCAGGTGGTCCTCAGCGCCACATTATCACGCCTGTTACCATTGCAGTTAGGTTCGCACACTTTCAGTATATTAGTTTAAGCTAAATTTAGTTTGCTAAGATCACAGTAAGTCATTCCGTGTGCGGCCCTCATTAATATGTCATTCAATCTGCGGCTCCGGTTAAGATAATGACATAATTTTTGGCTCAGTATGCCATTTCGGTTGGACATAGCTGATCTAAGGCAATCTTAAAACCAAATCAGCACCACAAAAGGTAGATTTTTGAGGGGGCACTACACATTAGGGGGATATATTTTCACGCTTTTGAGACAAAGGCAAGATGGGTCACACTTGCGTGGGGTCCCAAAAGCTAAGATGGCCTAGGGCCCCGCGCTTCTTAAATCCGTCACTCAGTTATTAGGTCAGTGAAAGGAGAGTAGCCAGTTGAAACCGGTGACAACATAAAAAATACGTGCGAGAATGGTAAGGTGTATGTACATTGCTATCTCAATCCGTTTGGTGAAGATCNTTCCCGTACACTCGGATGNTCCCCAAACAGTTACAACTTTGTGTCTAGGCAAAGATGCTAGTGAGAAAGTACAGAGTTATTACAGTATGTATAAACCGTGTTTGAATTCGATGTTACGAGTATTAAAGATTGTTTAATGTTCAATGCGCACTTTTCACTGTCGATCCACAGAATGAGATAAAACTAAATGATCCACGACTCTCAGCAAAACAACGATTCTTAAAGAAAGCCTATTTCTTCTGTTTGCGTTTTGCCGAAAGATGCTTCCGAAAAACATCTGTCATAAATGCTTATGATTTGAAAACAGCAAATATAATGTAGATGTTAAGCAGAAAACGAAGGGACAGGAAGAACAATGTTCAGGAGTTTGAATCCAACAACAGTAGCACAGTGTCTTAATTTTATCTGTCTTCGCTTGCGTGTCGTAGTTGACTTAACAAAAAATTTTGTAACGTTGACCGTTGTGCACATCACAAAGCAGGCCTAGCGAAAGCGCACCTGAGAGAGTTTCTGTAGAACTCATAAAAAAAAATCTTCCAGATAATAATCGACAATTTCTTCCAAACGCATCTTTCGGTTGGAAAAGAAGAAAAACAGTAACTTGATATAAAAAAAATTAACGCACTGTGGTTTACACTAAGCAACCTGTCCAGCGTTGGTATTTGCGTGGTCCAAGCAAAGAAAACATCGCGCTTGACCGCAGGATTTGGGGGCGTTGACAGCCACAGACGAGCAAAACTGAGATAATGTAGGAATCGAGGCTTTCGCAAAATATTGCGTAAACTTGAAAGTTTGCAAATTTTCACATGAGTTCAAAAATATCCTGACAAATTTTCGCCCAACTCGTAAAACGTCGGCCAAATAGGTGCAAATAGAAATACTCATCCTGGGTACATCACTTGCTGGTTCTATAAATACCGTTGGCCCTGGTGTCGCAAATATTAATGCGGCCACTATACCCAGGACGCAGGGGTAGCAGAGATGGCTGCAACAGACCATGGGTAAAACCTGACCGGTGCAGAGAGATTTTCTCTACCGCATATTTGCTCTACTTGATATTTTCCTCTTCTGCCTACTTTGCTCTGATGCGCTTTCCTCTATTACCTACTTTCCTTTACTGTCTATTCCAAACGCGAGCCCTTAACCTAACATCAACCCTGGAAAATGCAATTTTTGTCTACCAGGAAATTTCCTCCATCTCAAATCTTACTTAGATTTTCATGAAGGCCAAATTATGCAAATGCACAAGTACAGGCATACACGCACAGCACATCCTTCACTTCACTGTAAGGCTGTGAGACGTTATAAAACGTTGCTGTTCTCCTCCGGCTCAAATCAGGATATTTATTCACAGTATTGCCGGCTCTCTGGCATAAGATCTCGTATTCGTTGTTCTTATTTTCCATCAATCCAGCCAGTCCATGGATTAATGGAAACTTTCTGAGTTTTATGTCTTCTTTCCGAGCCTTACGTAGCTTCAATATTGCAGGATGCTTGCACAATAAATGGTTGTTCATGCCATTTTTCCAACTCTCACCTCAGTTTGTGGTCTCTCTTCCGCAGCAACATCGTATTAATTCCATAACTCTAAGTGTAATTCACGTCCCCTTGACAATACACCCACAGGGTTTTCAAAGTAATCAAGCAGCTTATTAAAGCGCTGATCGTTCTGAAGAAAATCGTGGCACAAAGCATTGTAGACCTGTCTCACTACAGATGGAGGGATGAAAATAAGGGTGGCGATTGATTTACAACCTTAATCATTAATCCCGCTTCAGGACACTGTAATGGAAAAATGACCTGAGCACATCTGTCATCTATAGACTGTTACCTCAGGGTTAACTTAGGGAAAATACTGCTTCTATAGACAGACATTCCCTAAGGTACTATCAGCTTCACCAAACTTAGCTCAGTATTTTATCAAACACAGTTTTGTTGTTTTGTACTACTATATTTGAACTTTAAATAGTACGTGCAATGCGAAATTTACCCATGAGCNTTAATTCGTTGCAAATAGCTTTAAATTAACCTGGGGTTTAACACTAATTCAAGAGATAGAGATCGACCAATGGTCATGAGAAATGTTTGCAGCATCTCATTATGCCAGTTAATTCATATAAAATTTTCGCAGCACAATGCCAAATAGAAGCGCAAGGTATTTCTGAAAGGAAGAGACCAGATACCAAGTCGAGAAGTACCGGAACTGAAACTCAATGCCGAAAATACCAGTATATGTAACGGGGATACTTTGCATATTTTTATTGGTGAAGATCGCGAAAGTGACAATAGACTCGCACGCAAATACGGCTGGTGCTATGCACGGCCTAGAAAATATCCGGGGCGTGTCCATGTATGTCAGTAACATTCCGTGATATTTTATCGCTATCGGGTATTAAACTTCACGTAAAAGTACCTTCAGCTTACTAAATGGTTATGGGCGGTCATTTCTACAATCGATTACTCTTGCAGTGTAAAAGCATGAAGAGTGCGATAATTAAAGTACGCATTAACAGTAAATATACACAAGGAAGAACGAAAAAGAAACGTGACACAACGCGATAGTTCTATCGAATAACATACACAAATCTGGAAACACACGTGAACAAGAGTGTTTATGACTTTTTAGTAGTTAAATTATTTAATTAGCGATAATTTCAAGCTTTCTTCTTTTGATTTGAAAAGCCGATCTAAATTGCGCATTATACAGTTGTAACTTTCGCACTTTTCAAACTGGAACAAAATCGCTTAGATGTAGTTGATTATGACATAGTAGAGGTGTCTCTGAAATGCTTCTTATTCGTTTGCGATTTGATCGTTGTTCTGCTTCCTTGTCAAGGCTAATGTCTATCTCAGAATCTATGGATACATGATGTTGTTGGGGTAATATTCGGGTCCCAATATAAGTGCAGCAAGTCTCAAACGCATCTTTCGGTTGGAAAAGAAGAAAAACAGTGACTTGATATAAAAAATGATTGGGAGCTTGACATCCAAGTCAAGGTCAAATTGTTGCCTGAATCCTTTGCGTACCAAGCACTGCAAGAAGTGAAAGTAGCAACCCTGAAGCTGCGCACTGGGCAAGGCTTGTCTAAATGCATCGAGTAGAGCTTGTTCAAAGTCGAGCAGGATTCTGCCAGGACTGGACCATTTGGCTTCCCAGGGCATCTAGAAGTCTGCGATACGGGGTTTCTTCTTTGTTTGGAAGGAGTGCATGGAGGCACGCTGGAAAGTTGTTGCCAATCGTTGCATGGAAAGAGTAAAGCTGACTGTAAGTCCCCGGAACAGCAACAAAAGTGCCATCAAAAAGCCACAAGGGAGCATAACGCAAGTGGCGAAAGAGGACACGCTGCCCAAGTTCTAAAATCCTTTCCTCGTCATCCTCTTCTGAGTCATGCACAATCAGAGTTTGGTACTCTGCTGGCATCTGGAATTGCCTCTCACGAGGATTGAGTTGTTCTCCATTGATTGTACTGCGCTCAGCTTGGACCTGTCTCATCAGCGCCTGCTTTCTAGGCAGGACAGAAAAGATGTTGTCAGGAACATCAGCCAGGCCCCTTCCAACAATCTGGCGCGTGCAAACACATGGTTGCCTCTGAACACTAGCAATATGACTGGACTTAAGCTTCCTGGCTGATGATTTCACCAGATCTGCGTCATGGCAGTGCTCTCTAGGCTGCCTAATTATTTGGTTTCCCATGGTTGTCACTGATACGTAGCAGTTGCAGTCCTTTTGCATTATGCACCTCCACAACTTCGAGCTATCGCGGTTGGTCTTGAGCAAGTTGTACTCATAGCCATTGAGGCATAGAAGTGGCTTTCCCTTCGTAGTTGAAGTGACCTCCATCATTAAATACTCACTTTCTCCACGAGCCTGCTACAAGCAAATATCCAATAGAGAAATACTTTAGCGCCAATACTTGACAGGCCGTTTGTCGCGTTTCAGACTGTGCTGCGACTGAAAATTGCGCCGAACGCTGCGATTACGGGAAACTTCACTAGAGGAAGTAAGCATTACAGGAATACTCAGTAGAGGTGACCAAGGTAGAGGAAATATTGCTCTAGCAGGGATAGGGTAAACGTTGTGATTAGCGTAGAGGTAAGTGCAGTACAGGATATACGCAATAGAGGGAAGTAGGCAGTCGAGCAGAGGAATCAGGTCACTTGGGGAAGTAAGCAATATAGGAAAGTACACAGTAGATCAAAGTGTATAAGCAGAGGAAAATTGCAGGTGGAGCAAATGTGCGTTAGAGGAAATCACATCTTACCCATCTGACCTGGTACAAAACAAGTGCAAAACATTTTCATTGTTTTTTCATTCACAGATTTTGTCACTGTTTCATAATCAGAACGCGCGAAAAAAGTTTCATCGCTGCTTGATATGCCTATAAGTCCCGCGAAAACCAAGTTTCATGCAGAAATTTGCAATCCTATAACTCGCCAGTCCTATAACTCGAACGCCACAACAATCCTATAACTCGCAATCCTATAACTCGAACGCCACAAGTGGGGGTGTTTTTGGCTACTTTACCTGGCCCTGGGCTCCAACCCATTGGGCCATTATTATGACTCAAGATTTTGTCGGAAACTAGGCCATAATCCTCGTCTTTAGAGCCCTTGAATGACTTTCTAGCATATCTGTAGCCGAAATTATGGACAAAACACCAAAAATTGGTAAAAATTTCACCACCCACAAACCCCAGTCTGGGCTGGAAGGCATCTCTTTTCTAAATGGCCATCACTCGCCAGCGGATCGAGCTAAAGAGCTGTTCCAATCCGGTCTGAATGGGGAAAGATTTGTAGTTTAGGCTGAAAAAAAACTTATCGCCGTGAGATTTCGGCCTTTTTGGCTATGTTTACAAAACCACAGGTTGTTTTCACATGTTTTGACAGGTTTCTATAAATAATCCGTGACGTCAACAGCCCGTGGGAGTGCGTGAATCGAGCAGAATCAGCGGCGCGAAACCGCGCGAGATTTAAATGCATTCTAGGCTATAATAC
>JGI24021J15306_10001938_pt1 | contig 21376 bp, 12 predicted proteins | sample Ectturendosymbi1_FD_15306 | JGI IMG/M metagenome (IMG submission 15306)
TTTATTGTGTCTCAGCAGGAAAAAAGGAAAACTAAAAGTTTGCTGGACTTCTATAAATAACAACAAAATCGAAAGTTTTCTTGCGTACTTTATTTTTTGAAACCGGGGTGTGTGCGTCAGCCAGTCCACCCGCACTTTATGCTGGACTGCTCGTATTCGACAAGACATTAGCGCAGCCTCATTTTTTCTTTGTAAATTGCTCTGACGAATTAATGAGTGTGTTGTACTCCCTTGTTTTAACGCGCCGCCTGATATTTTTGCAGTCACGAACTGCTGTATCGTAGCGTTGAGTGTATATTCCTCCGATAGCCTAACTTAGATCGCTAATAGTTTATTTTCAGTGCAATGGCACATAAAATAAGGAGAGTAGATGTATAGAAAAACGTGCATATTATGTCAACAAACTTCGCCAAAATATTGGTTTGGAAAGTGGACTATGACGTCAGATTGTGACGTCACAAACAGCGCATACCAAATACAAATGACTACCCTATGCCACTAAATGAAACCCCCCCCCATGAAAAATTTCTGCGTACGCCACTGGGCCTCGTAACTAAAGATATACACGGAAATGTTGGCATTTTCACCAAATAATGATTTAATAAACAATTTATTAACAATTATATATTGTGGTTCGGGAAGCACAGTATTTCAGCATCGTCGCCTTGCACTGTACATCTTCTGTCATCATTTCAAAAAAAGCAGCAGCAGAAAACTCGTTCACTGGGCACTGAGATTGGTGGTGCTCCAAGTATTGCCGATTTATATCATAGTTCAGAAACACAAGTAAAACCTTTTGAAACCTGTGCCTTTAAAGTTGGTATAAGTTCAAACATATAGTTCTGAACCGTTTGATATCGTCCGGAAGTTTGGAGTATGGGTTTTGCACCTGCTTTAAGCTTCCATATCGTGGCCGAGCATTCAGATTTTAGTCTTACGTCTTCATAACAAAGCGACGAGCGCGTTTAGACCGAGGGCACTCGCGGTATATGGCGCCATTTTGAGTGCGCTGCTTCTCTGTCCAGCTTGCGTGCCCGCCGCTTGTTGGCGATTTCGCGTTGCTGCAAAAATGGCCGTTGTCGGAGTCACGAAAGCGTATTTCAAAAATTCCGTGCAGCAGCTTGTTCACAAACTTGCTCTTCTTTCGGTTTGACAAAGTTACGTATCACATAAAATCGTTCTGAAATGTAAGTGTAGCTTCAACTTGGGTGAAAAGGTGCGAATGCATCAAACATTTTCTCCCTCAGTTTGCTCAACCGTACGACAATCCAACAATTACTGTAGCTCTCTCTGCTATTATTTATTTTTGCAATGTGCGTACCAGTCCCTGTCGTCCAAATCGAATGGGTCAGTTTTGTTGATACGTTTTCAGGCATTAAATTGTGTCGATGCTGAACAGCAAAACGTTACGTTTGTGTTAATTAAATCAGATAAGTCGAAGTAACGATCGATTTCCTAAAACAATATCATCTCTCTAGTGTGTAACTGGAAAAGTCTGGGATTTCATTACACCCATCGTGAATTTATTGCTGGATTCAAGCAAAGATATATGACAAGTGGTGAAGGAGGCGGGGGTGCAAGCGCACCCCCAAAAGTTCTGATTTGTCGAAAATCCGGGCAAAAATGGCGCCCAACGTTTCTTGATTTTAAAAAATTGCGCCCAACGTTTGCAGAAAAACACATCAAGACCTTTTTTGCTTTCGGAGGTCATACCAAAAAAAGGTCTCCATGATCTTCGTAGGAGACAATTTGTAGGCAAAACCCGCACAAAAACTTTTTGGGCAAGTTTGAGGAAATTCGGGCGAAAGTCCTTCGCACCACCTGCAAAATTTTGCCTGCTTCTACACCTATGGATATGAGCACGTGTCATAGAAAATGCATCAACAGCATTGTGCAAGATTTTTATGAAGATTAGTGTTTGCCAACGGACTAAAAGGTATAAACATGTAAATGAAGCCGAACACGAAGGACATTTCGTTGTAAAAAAACACGTTTCCTGAAAAGTCGTTCGAAATGGTAATGTCCCTGTTTTTCGGTAACAATAACTTAATGTAAAGTGCTGAGAAATTACGAGTCGAATTAATTGAAAACCTGCTTCGTGAATTTCGGTTATCCACCAGGCTTTTATTGCAAATGCTAGAAGATTGTTTGCAACTACTCATGCCAATGCTCCGCGATCCCCACGAAGTAAAAAAAGTTCAGTAAACTTCGCGCAACGATCGTTNTTTCAACATCNAGACAAGCTCGAAGTCAGACTTGCAACGGCCTGATGGCAAAGTTCCCTCTNAGGTGCGCAAATGCGCAGTTGCACCACCAGACAGTTTGCGCAGTAAAATCTCATTCTTGCGCACTTGCAACATTCCAAATTCAATATCACATAGCCTTTTTACCGCTTAAAACGCTTCACTAGTTGTGTGTCAACGTGGGTGTGCAATTCCATGCTCACTAAACCAAAGTTTTGCTCAGCGTCACATTTTCTGGCTGATGGTGATGCGTAACCTGGCTGTGCAGCAGTCGATATCACTTTTTGTCGCCTGCCATGAAGATTGTAAAAATGTGGGTCATGTTCTAGATATTTTGTTAATTGTAAATCGGCATTTTGTTGAAAGTGGAGTTCTACTGTAGTAAAAATTTCATGTCACTCAATCTCCAGATCGCACTATTCTTAGTCCGTCCTGTCATCGCTCTTGTCATGCTCCTGTAAGCACGCCAATTATTTCCAGCATTAATTTCGCTGAGAGCATAATTGCGTCATACCGTGGACCAGTGTAGAGCAGGGGTAGGCAATTAATTTGCTCAGGGGCCACTTCTGGAAGGCCGCGTTTAGCGCAGGGCCGTACTTTCTAGTGGAAATAGAAGCAAGTCTCTGACAAGTTAGCCTAAGCCCTAAGCTGGAGGAAATTTAAGATTTTTTCTTAATGCTTTCGCGGGCCACGTGTAGCCCGCGGGTCGCTAATTGCCCACCCCTGGTGCAGAGGCATCCACATGACTGATTTGACATGCAGGAAACGCTCCTGAATTCCATACAACCACTGCCCGTGTGGTCCTTGCGTCAGACGACAGGAGCGGTTGTAGAATAAGAGACCTGGCAATCTGTTATAGATCTTGACACAAATTGCTTCGCATCAGTGACTGTGCTGACTTCCAGTATACTACATACCGTATAATGATGTTAGTGATGACTGACGAATCAAATTTCAGTTATTGGTTTAAGTGGGTTTGTAAGGTTTGAGCTGAGAGCTAGACATAGGTCTTTGATCAATGACGGTCATGTATTTAGAATTGTCAGTTTTTTTGCAAGTACTTGATGTGGCACACGTTTCCTCATAACTACCAGGTATCATTTTGTCAGGAAATTAAAATTTAATCACGTGCATTTTTGTTCATTTTAAGGTGTGACGTAACCTACCACAGCAAGAATGAATGTCTACTGCTCAGATCCTTTATTGAAAGCTCATGGAAACCTCATGCTTGTTCCAGGCACCAGAGTTACTTAGAAATTGTATCTCTTAACTGAAATTTATAAACGAGAAAAATTTTTATACGCATACCGAGTTTTTAAAAACTTCATCGAGAAATTACCATTCTTTTGTCTGTGCTGCTGATGGCCTCGAATTTCTTGTAAACATGTAATGCATACTCTTAGAGTTGAATGCCATTAGTAATCTCGACCAATGAATCTGCAGGGCTATAAAAGGCCTGTCAGTGCACAGACACCAAAATCTGCAGTACTGTTTTCGATACAACAAGACTTTTATGGTTTGGAACAGGGGCTCAAACACGCGGCCCGCAAGGCATTTTGTACGGTGCGTGACGCTTTTTGGGAATTTTCAAATAATTAATTAACATTTAGGTTACTTAGTTCATTCACCGCTGTTTAAAAGAGCTCGGCTAGCGAGTGACAAATCCCTTTCAAACGAACGTAGAAATGTTTTGCCTATAACTCACAATACCTTTGGCAGGAAATACGATGTAAAAGCTGTTTATAGTAAGGTTCAGGCACCACCATTGTTGCGTCAGCTTCATAATGCGGCCCTCGGGTTGCTTCATGAAGTCATGATTTTGCCCTCGGAGCAATTTGAGCTTGAGACCACTAGTTTAGAATGTGTCAATGTGGCTTTGACGCACTAGACTGGGGATGAACCTATTGTTCCAGGGGCCAGATTTAAACCTGTTTACTTTCAAGTGGGTCGAGCCATGGAATAAGAACCTATACCAGTGGTTCTTAACAGGGGGGCGTCAATAGATTTCAAGGGGGCGCAAGCACTCTGCAATGCGCTCTGCAACATGGGAAGTTTAATCAAGAATTTGACCAATAAATACATTTGTTTATACCACTTTTTTATTGTCAGGGGGGCTTGACACAAAGAACAATTACTTAAAGGGGGCGTGGTAGAAAAAAGGTTGAGAACCACTGACCTATACATTAAGACAATTTAAATTTTTTCCTTTTGAGTTAATGTAAAAACGTACATTCCGAAATCTTTTGCGTTTAAGGAAAAGTTTTTCAACGAACATTAACCAAGTAAACTGGGAACTGTGCAAGAAGGGTAAATTATTAAATGGCCTTGTAAATGTATGTAATATATAAATTGGAAAGATTTTACGGGAACAAAGCTCTTGAAGCTGCAACAACATCAACCCACTGGAGAAAAACAAGCTAGAAAATTTACGTGGGATGGCGATACGACACAAAAAATACTTTAAAAAATATTTCAACTTATTTTGAATTTGCGCTTGAAACTTGGCATATTTTGTCCTTAGCAAGTACATCAATATCATGTGTCAAAAACTGCGTAGTTGCCAATTTTAGACTATCATATATCTCAATATTGTGTGCAAGGCTTTCGCACAGCTTTGTTTCATTGACGGCTTGCTCACAGGAATGGGATTCCCATGGGAATTGTCCATCCTATAGTAGGAATTTTCTGAAATTGATTACCGATATTTTACGCTCAGAGCGCAGTAAGTATGACACGTGGAGTCTCGGTGCCACGGCAGAGTGATGCATAGCACCTGAAAAAGTTTTTGGAGCACATTTTATGTCACAACCAAAACAAGGGGTCACATAATTTTATTGTCTCCCCCTAATTGGAAGTTCTTCTGTATTTTAGCCATGGTCCTCTACTAGACTAGAGGGTCGACAATGCACAAGCACATGTTATAACGTAATTTGTATTACTAGTTCTTTGGAAATACTATGGGATGGGACAGAAGAAAGTGTACTATGGAAAAATCTGTTCATTGGCGCTTGTAGAGAAAACGGAGTAAATAGGAAACGGACCGTTGTTCTTTAAACATTTCACCCTCTGTATCTACTGTACTTTCCTCCTTTTTGACAAAGTATTTTTGGTTAGGATACAACCAGTGTTCATACCGCAGAACCACCAGATCATTTGCACAGTGAAATCTCATTCTCGCGCACTTGCAACATTCCAAATTTTGTGTATATCGCATAGCTCTTCCAACGCATGAAATTCTTCACTGGTTGTGTGTCTACGTGGTTGCACAATTGCATGCTTAAACATTTGCTCATCTCAGTGTAAAATTTTCATAAAGGAAACAATGGATACGACTGATAAAAACGATAACAACAAAACTGAAACCTTTCCGCGCCTATAGGCACGGGCGTAACGACTAACGAGGGGTAAGTGGAGAAAATGCCCCGATCGCCAAAACACTAGGGGGCGCCGAAAAGTCCCAAGAATCTCGCAAGTACTTCAGTACAGTAGATTTAGTGTGCTTCCAAAAGACTTTAGGTTCGAACATGGGGGCGCCAAACTCGTTTCTTGCCTCGGGCGCCATCTAACCTCGGAACACCCCAGCTTACAAGTTTTTTTAGTTTGGTGTACCCATTGTGACATCACAATAACAGAATTTGGCAAAGAAAATGACTACAAGAACTTGGGAATATTGTCCAGACAGGAAGGAAGGTCGTGCATAGAAGAGAAAAACGTAAGGACCAACTTTTAATGAACCATTTAAAAGTGTTGTTAACGTTTTCAATTTTATTCGTAATTTTTACACTTTTTTGAGTCGACCAGAGGTGACGAAAAACCTGCAGCGGGCCAGGTGTTTAATTGACATCCTTGCACAAGACGTTTAACCAAAAGCAGATCTTCTACACAGTCTCAACTTCGGGTTTCATTTAATATTTTCTGTGTTATTTTTTATGAAAAGCGTAGTTCTGACAATAGCAACTTTATTGCTTCGTTGACGCGAACGCAAATAGTGTTTCAAAATGAACTTTTTTGTTACTACGTATCGTGACTGAGCGCTTAAAAAAACTGAAAGTACACGTAAAAACTAGGTTTGACTCGAACCAATCCGTGTGCAGCTAATCGTAAAAGCAGAGATCGGTACGAAACTTGTAATTCCGACATTGAATCCCTGCGTTCGCTGATCTGTACTTGACACCCCCTGTCTCATGCAAGATGTGGGAACAGTCGGTGAAATGTTCTGCGGCTATTCAGCGTGTGCATTCATGTTTATTCGGTATGAAACGCCTTTGGTTTGCTTTACTGGTATACTTGTCTCAGTGTATCTTAAGCAGTAGAACCAAATCAGATCAAACGTTGAACAGTTATAGAAGGCTGGTCAGTTGCAAGTTGAAGCTATTGGAACAACTAATCAACATCATCATACAAGTTGAATTAAAACACGTCAGGACATCGAGAAACGTGTAATCATAATCGGGTTGTAGTTGTCCAGATAGCACCCCTCGAAATTTGGTTAACAACTTCTCTTCCCGATGTTTGAAATTGATGGCGGAATTGCGATCAAATTTGGAATAGCGATGAAGTTGAATATAGACGTTTTGTAAACGTGTGTTTTTCGTAATTTTCTGGAGTGTCAACACAATTGTGCACAAATGTTGCGTTGCACATGGTTTTATCGTGGCGCTGTCCAGATCCGCCGGAAACTACGCGTGGCAGAGAAAGTGTAAAACCAGCTGACGTGGAGTTCTTTCCGCGTTAACACAAGGCCTCCTAAATAAACATCTTTTTAAATTTAGGAGGCCTTTGTTAACATACCCTTTTCGCAAGAAGAGTATTACAGTATGGCCTAACTGGCGTTCTTAGCGTGAAGCGAAAAGATGGCATCCATTTGCCTTAGGCCAGCATCTCAGGTGTGGGTCCACGATGAGTGAGTGCCATGCGCATCAGCACGATAAGGATCAAGAAGACATCTGCTTTGTATTGCAGCAAAAAACTGGTAATTTAGAGTGAGTGAGATAACAAGTCGAATAAAAACTGTTTATTGCGAGCGCAGATTTACCCACGAAGCGCAAGGAACTGAAACGAAAACGTTCCATTTGATTCGCCACTTGCGCCGCTAGTGGGAAAACGATAGCTGAAGTTATTGTTGCGAATTAGTTGAACTACATTAAATGCATTGAAGCATCGTTACGACTTTGGCGTCATTTATTGTCCCATAATCAGTAATAAGCTTGGACTATAGAGTGTGGAGACACTGTTTGGACCGATAATGACTACGGCTTGGAAATCACAATTTTGTATACAGTGTGCAATGACGGATTTATGCATAGGCCATGGCCCCGCGCAACTCCTTCCTNTGACGACTCATTACTAACTCAAAATTTGCGAAACTGCGCAGAGGCAAAACTTCACAATTTGCTTTGAATTAAACGAAAATGCAAACGTCAAGACCAGAGGGCGTCAATAGATTTCAACGGAAGGGGGAGCCCTTACGCGCTTTGCAACGTGGAAAGTTTGATGAAGAAATTAACCACTAATTACATTCGCTTATATAACTTGTTTCTTGTCAGGTGGGTTCACACAAAGGACCAAATTTCCTTCTAAGGTGCGCAAATGCGCAGTACCACCAGACAACTTGCACAGTGAAATCTCATTCTAGCGCGCTTGCTAAGTTCCAAATCTTATATCGCATATTCCAGGGGTTCTGAAACCTGCTGTTCATCCGTACCCTTTGAACACTTGATAGGTTCGCATGTACCCCCAAAATTTTGTCACATTTTTGACTGCTAACTACAACTTGATATGATGCACAACTTACTTTCTATAGCTAAGCAACCCATTGCAATTCCTCTAAAAACTTTATAATCAGTAGTTTTATTTTAGTGTCAAAGCTGTGTGATTATGGACGCAGTTAGGGGGGACATGGGGGACGCGTCCCCCCACTTTTTCAGACAGTGGTGATATAATATGCCATGTCCCCCCTCAGTTTTCTCTTTAGGTTTCGTAATACTGCATATTGGTTTCACACCAAGCTGTCCCCCTCACATTTTACAACAAAATTGCGCTTATGTATGTAATTATCAATAATTACAAGCACACAAAATCATTCTTTGTCCTTTAATTCCGGATGAGCTCTCCAGATGTTTAGTGAGAAGACTTGGTTTCACCGAATCATTTTCCAGTATTTTTTGACAAAGCATACACATAGGCATATGGAAACCATTGTTTCCGTAAATCAGTTTTTTTTTCAACCTTTCCTGCACTGCGACCGATTATAGCAACCCACTAAAGCCCAACAACCTCCTTTAATATTCGAATAAAGCAAATGTAATACAGCTGTGTGCAGTGTTTTCAAAGTGTTTTGAGGGACAGAAACGGTCTTTCAAAATACAATAGAACCTCAGTGCATAACCACCACCAAAAATACACTAAAACCTCGCTTTATGTCTGTCTCGGTATTTAGATGAAAAAGTTGCGGTTTCTCAAAATATGTGTATTAATGGTCACCACGGTCAAACTTTAAAATAACCCCTGTCTGTGAACATAAAATATCCACTCGCGACCCCACGTTAAAAACTACTGCTGGAAATGTAAACCTGACGTTTAAATATACTTATGAATATTTTCTTTTTTGATACTCATTGTTAAGCTTTTTGCTGGTCAGAATGTCCGAACGATTTTGAGTTTTTAATTACAACAGTGCTACTACTGCGAAGTCCACCTTCTGAGCTTAACGAGCAGCTAGTCTTGACTGCACATCAGCATTACACAAGCGCAATATTGCCTATTGACAAGAAAGGCTCAGACAGAATCTTCTGAATAAGCAGCATTTAATAACAAATTAATTATCATTTTTATGTAAGGATCTCTCAGTGGACCACTTGGGAATTACTGCAATTAGTGTATTCAAACTTTGGTAAAACATCACAAACAAGCGAGAATACGTGTGAAATATGCCGCCTCCAAATTAAATCAATTTTTCTAACAGCAGAAGAGATAGGTAAGAATTTTACGTTACACATAATGTACCCTTTGAAAAGTCAAATGTACCCCAGTTTGGGAACCCCTGATATATACTGTTGCATCGCATAGCCATTTTGCCGCTTGAAACGCTTTACTGGCTGTGTGTCTGCATGGTTACACAATTGCATGCGCACTAAAACAAACATTTGCTCAGTGTAAAAATTTCGTAGAGAGAACACTGCAAAAGACAGTTCTCAAAGTGGGCTTGACAGACAAAAGGGTTAAGGAACATTGATCAAGATTCTTATTTCAGCACAGCAGCGTTTATCAACCTTTTTGCTGCAGCGGAACCTTCTGCAAATGTTTGCGTTGCTCGTGAAACCTCATGCAATGATCCAAGTGTCTACCCGACTTTCTGTAATAAACCAGATGGGTAGAAATGTCGCATCTGTGTTTTATTTCTGTGTCGGCGGAACCCCGGTTGAAAAACACTGCAGTACAGTAACATCATGATAATATTGTTTGTTACACAATATAAGAATGACAATACTGCTTTTCATCTGCAGTTACCTAGTGTCTGGCGGTCTTGCGTTAAAATCTGATGTTACAACCGTACTAAATTGCAAAAAAAAAGCTATTGATAACTTCGCTTGGCTTAAGGCACGAAAAAACCTAAAACCTTTGTGGTAGACTGCGAGCTTTTAGATATATTGGCGCCAAGCATTTGGTATCACTTGGGACAATCAACCTATATCCTTTCTTCTTCATGGATACAATGGCTTGTGCTAGTGAGGGCTACCTGTGGTAACGGTTTCAAATGTGCTTTACAGAAAGACTTAGAGCAGTGGTGTAGCCAGACATTTTGATTGGGGTGATAAAAAACACAGATACCCCGCTTTGCTCACGAATTCAAAGAAATATTAATAAAGTTATGTTATTTTGCTACAGTGGCCAACGTGTCCCCCTTACCTACGCCTTTGTTTCCAGTATACCTTGTTGTTCTGGGCCTATAGTGTTTTATAGCAAGGAGCTTTAACGCTTTATAAAATTTCGTTATTTAATTTATCAGTGGTGGGTTTCAGTTGTCTAACTTGTTGTAGCAGTAAATCATTTAGTCACTTCTGAAATACTAGAGCCCTAGTCACTGCAGCACAGTGGTCTCTAGTAGTAAGCGATTTGTCACTTTCACTGTTTCTGAAATATGTGAGTCTTAGTAGGCAAATTTGTAGCGCGTTTGATGCGGATCCTACATTTAGTTGTTTTCCACTAAGTTGCCAGTATACAGCAGAGCTTGCTTGTTGAATGCCTAGGTGTAGATGTTAGTTGAATCAGCTAGAACAGTTTCTCGTGAGTACATGGAAAAGCGTGTGTACATTGGGCTTACATTATACAGGTAGCTGAGGGTGTTGCAAAAATACTTTGTTGTGCAAAACTTATTTTCATGCTGTTTACCATAAGACTGTAGCGTCGAGGATTAAAACACTATATTTTTAATTGCGTGGAAAATGACAACTTAAAAGCGGCCCAAATAAACCCTGTGTCCACTCTGAATGGATTGTGCTTGTTTGGTCCATAAAATATGTGCTTACTATAACAAAGGAGTTTACATACAGCTAATGAGTTCGACAACAAGACGATATTTTCCATAGCAGCAACACGGTCCCGGATGAAAATGTACAGGCTATATCCGAAAAATACACCTACACAAAAGCTAGAAATCACGGAAATTCAACCAAGAGAATCTCAGAACTACACGGAAAAGCTACAAATTCCAAGAAAAGATTGCATTGCCTTTGGATGTTGAGAAGAATGTAGGAAAGGCTTTAATTTTTGATGAAGATCTAAGACAATGGCAGAACTAAAGTCACAAAAGATAAATTTTTAGGGGGGAACTACACGTAAGGGGGAATACTTTCACGCTTTTAAGACAAGCAACCAAATAGGTCACACCTGCGTGGGGCCCCAAACACTAAGATGGCCTAGGGCCCCGCACTCCCTGAATCCGTCCCTGGCAGTGTGTCATACGATTTTGTAGAAACCGAAAAGGTTGTCAGAATCAGCAACATAACCGCTAGAAGATTAAAGCGACAGAATTTTTAAACATCGTGATCATCGCCGATTAGGATAGGCTAGTAAGCGCAATACCAAAACAACAAGCGACTTCTTTTCTGAGTAGTTGCATTCGTGCAAGTATGTACTTGCATTCGATCTGATCATGGAACACACATTCAACGTCTGCTCACTTCTGGAGAAATACGTGGCATCAAGCCCAGTGCCCCGATCGTTTGTTTTGATCAGTGCTGAAGTTTGCTTCTGGGAAGTGATTTAAGCAGAGTCCTGAAGTGGTGTGGGAAAGTTTCAATTAACGTTGGCTTCAAATGTCTGAAGTCTGGTTATTCTTCAGTAGATTACACATCACATGCCAGTCTGTGCGGCGAGGCGATCCTCAAGAGAATATAACTGTACGTTGCGCTGATGGTTATGATCGTTTCGAAACCTGCTGCTATTGGCTGTAAAACTTAACCATTAAATTTTCGGAGAAAATGCAGCTTGCTCTGGAACACAAACGATTGTTAAGTGAATATCATGTGTACTTGAGGCAAATTTTCAAGGGGTTATTTTGAGTTAACGTTTTTGTAAAGAAAGACTGCTTGACTTCTTCGTCTGCCTCGTAAAAATAAAACATACTCTCTATTTCAACCCATGGAAACATTAAGGCACACTGCTTGTTTTTAAAGAGTGTGTTTACACTATTTCATGTATTGTATTTTAGAGCACGATGAGCACATCGCCAGCAGAACTGCGCCTATCCGATCCAACAATTGCGCTGTTATTTCGGAGAAACTGTCGAACCCGTCATGCGAAATGAGCAACCGGATGTTTGGAAACTGGATGACTGGTTTCAGAAAATCATGCGCCGAAACCAGCTCCCCTTCGTCATCGGTTCTGAACGTAGATCAGGTACATTGCTGCATGTGAAAATAGTGAGTTTTGCAATAATTCCCGGCATATAGATGCCGCCGAAACTTTATGCAGCGTGGTAAAAACCGAATTCGATTTTCCACTGCTTTGTTGAGCATCAGTCAGCAGGTGAACTAACATCTCGATAACAGCTAACATCGCGTTTTCATTTGTGGAATACAACTTGGAAAGATCTTGTTGACTTGATATTGTGTTTGTGAAGGATGCTTTTCCTACGAATTCACTTTCTGAGCCAAACAACACTTTGTGGCAACAAAGATTTCAGAATCGAGCACCTAAACCAAAATTTCAGTCTGTGTCGTACATTCAAGGTGAATTCGACGGCTGGTAAGTGAAGCTTTCGGACTGAGTATGTGGTCGCGGTTTTATTTATGCTTGCATCTTATTTCTTTTGTTGAAACCAGGGTTGAGACAAACCCGGGTTTTTCAAAAAAAAAAACAACCCACCTGTTTTTTGTTTTTTTTTTTAACCCAGTTTTTTTGGGTGTTTCATAAAGAAACAAGATTTTGTAATTTTTTTGAGGAAAACGGAAAAAAANCATTCTGAATTGTTTGTCTTCCATCATGCAATACCACTATTTTAAGAATTACNGAATAATAGCTTGTTATACCTATTATGGCATTCAAAACTGAGGGATAAGAAATGTACCCCATCTTTATTTTCGCAAAGTGTTGTTGGTCAGTTCACTCGTAAGTGGTAAGGCTTGGCAATCATGCTCACAGCAAACAGAGAAAAACCACTCCCATACAAACTCTGCAGTTTCACGTCAAGTTTATGCGCAAGCCCTGCTAGTTCAGCATCTGTATAGTGTATTTTTTCAGTTTATGAATTGGTATGTTCCAAAATCAGAAAAAGTTTACATGCAGAGAAGGCAGAAAAATTGGTAAAAATACACAGATTGTGCAGAGCTGAAGAAGATTACCATTAGAATTTGATCAAACTGTTCGATTTATTCTTCTTTTCTTTCTAGTCCTTCAAATTTCGTTGCTGTTCGTTTTGTTTGATTAAACAAATATTGCAGTTAACTGTAGAAGTGACCTGCTAATTTGTTGTTTTACTTCTTAGTAGATTTTTCAAAGGAAAAGTAGAATGGGTTTTGTTGGTTTTTTTAAGTGGCCTTTTTTGAAAAAAACGGGTGTTTTTATGGGTCGGGTTTTTACAACCCTGGTTGGAACTTATTTTTCAAAAACGTGAGAGATGATGCGTTATCGGTTTCTCTTCTGCCGCATCAACTCTTCCGATTGAGCCCTTATCCTTTTATCGAGCCATCGCGGCCTTGTTCAAATACGCCAGAGGAGATAATGGGTCACGTGTGGGAGCGGAGTAAAACTTTGTCGGCACAACTGTAACTGTCCAAGTTGTGTTGGTCATTTTTGTAGTTATAATGTGTGCTTGCGTTTTGTTACCTTGTTTCGCAAATATGTTCAAGACAATTGACACCTAAGTCAAGGGTTCTTAACCTTTTTTCTCCCGCTTACCCCTTGCCAGCTTCCTAACATAAAATTTACCCCCTATTTTTTGTTCACCTACTAGCGCTGTAGAAAAACGTACAACATCATTATTAAACTTACCACCAGGATAGATAAAATTTACCCCCAAGGGGTAAATTTACGCCCGGTTGAGAACCCCTGACCTAAGTGTTTAGCTTCAGTGCATAAATACATGGACCTCAGGGATGACAGCTGCATTTACAAGTTTCTCTAAACATTCTGAATGTCTCAGGTTCGTGAAAGGTTGCGATATTTCCAGTTGAAATCGGTGTTGATAAAGTATTAATAATAACCTACGTTAAGTTGATAAACAGAAGATCAGTGTTTCCAATTCGGGGCAAAATTTTAAAACCCAGGTTTCGGGTAGCTGAGAAAAGAAACCCGGGCTTTTTCGGGTTTGAAATGAATGCAATTTTGAGCGATAAAAACTCGATGTGATTGTGAAATTACAACTGTTGGTCCCTGCGGAATTTATTAGCGAATTATTAATTGAATTAAGCACAGTTTTTCAATGATGTTTATAATACTGACGCATGACAAAGCAGTTTCACCTTCAGCCTGTTTCTGAGTTTTGTGACAAATAATCCCGTGGCTGAAAAAGCCCTCTCTGGTTCCACTGATGTGGGCTAGATGGTAATTAAAGCATGGAACAGTTTTTCAAGGTTATTTGACCTCTTCTTTGTAGCCTCAAAAGTACTCATTTCCTTTTTCACAATTTGTGATAGGATCTCTTCCTGTGCCGGAATAGTTTTGTGGTCTTCATTCTCATTGATTACAAGGATTCTGTGCTTTGATTTCAAATGGTTGATCAAGCCTGCAGTACTTGAACCATCTCCTTTTGTATATCGGAGTACAAATTGCACTTTGGTGTTGGTTGAGCCTTGTTGTATAAGAAATGGCTCTAAGCTTCTGATTTTCTTTCATTAATAACGTCTTTAAACTGAATGTGTGTGATTAAAAATGTACTTAAAGTCACTTCCAAAGGAAAGCCAAATATTTTGTAGAAAGTTATTGCTAACTGAAAAGGAACGAATCGATTTTGCAAAGAATCACAGCTTGTATATGAAGTAACGCAGCGTGGTCCAAATACTTTTAACCTACGGACCATTTTACAAAAACGTGACTACTTCCTGGCCACTTCCAATAAAATGATACATAAAACAACAAATTCACAGCATTTAAAACAAAAAAAGGGAAGATAAGTGAGTGCGTCATTGAAATTATTACACAATAGCAATTTATTACAAATCTCTATCAGTGGGATGCCTTTGGTCGAGGCTTCTCTGACACTATTGTTCGTTTATCAATACCAATGTTATTGGTGCAAGTACGAAACTATCGTCCAGTGTTTCGTTTGCCATTCGATTTCCGTTTTTAGATTTGACTTACTTCATCGTAGAAACTGTACTCTCACACACCCACGTGTTTCCAAATATCGAGTGCATTTTTAGTGCGAAATCTTTCAGTTTGGGAAGTCTATCTTTGCTGACTAATTTCCAGAAGCTCTCCGCAGTCTCTAACACCGTTAGTATTGTATATTTTTATCAAAGTATGTTATGCTTGTTCTAACTAAAATTATCTATTGCAGGGATGGGCAATTAATTTGGCTCGGGGGCCACATTGAGAAGGCCGCGTTTAGCGGATAGATAGATTTATTTGGCGGTACTGAGTGCATTACGCCAGATGTGCTATTCAAGACAACGAATTCCGGGCACCGAAAAAAAAGCAGTGGTTATCCAGACAGGTGCCCCAGCGGAGGGTCAGCAGCGGGCCGTACCTTCTAACTGGATCGTAAAATAAATAAATAAATAAAACAAAATGGTACACAGAAAAGGCATTATTCATTGGCCTTGTGCAAATGCACTTTATCGAGCGCAAGCAATTCAATGAGACAAATGTAACCTCACACGCTTTTCAAGAAATTTCACATTTGAAGATTTTACCTGAATGCTTCTGCGGGCCACTGAACACACTGTGGTGGGCCACATGCGGCCCTCGGGCTTGTAGTTGGACCACACTAAACTAACACATAACAACTTATAAATTAACTAACTAGTAACTACGAAACTACAGCATACCTTTGAAGAACTACCTCACGTGGTAGTTATTTCATTGGGTTAGCGAAAAGACAAAGTTCGTGTAGACGCCTATTATGTGCAAAATGACGTCACGAATGTTTAAATAGGTCAATTGAACAAAAATATAAGTGGACCAACAACGAACGTACGATGGTCACCGAGCAAAACCCGCACCCCTTGCCTGATGATAAAAGTTGAAAGTTCAAACGTGCTAATTTGGTCATTACACGCACCAATCTGCAACTTCGGTGTTATCAGAATTGCTGATATTTGAATGCAACAGCAATCCCAGGATTTTTTAAATTCCCGGGTTTGGTAGTTGAAAAAAACTGGGTTTCGGGTAGTAGAAAATAGCCAAAAAAAAGGTTTTTGGGTTCGGGAAACCCGGGTTGGAAACACTGCGGAAGATTCAGTCCACGTCATGGTCCTTCTGAAAGACAGGGAGAAGTGTGCTCTAGCGTCTCTGGTGTTATTGCTTGTTACAGAGCGTAAAAAATTGAATTGGACGAAACTGAAGGAAATTGGGATTCTGCAGTGCTCAATTATAAGGAAATTGGGATTCTGCAATGCTCGTTAAATTTAAATCATTAACCTCGTCATTCGGCAGGCTAGGGTCGTACATCCTTGAAGAAACACTATATATCAAGTTTACGTTTGAACCGCCACGTTTATTTTCGTTTTGCAAGTGACGTCGACTTGTGCAAACCGAAACCTGCTGTTTTCTTTCCAGGGTTGGTCAGATAAAACAGCCTCAGCCACTGTGCCTGAAAGACGAGCCCAGCGTATGGAAAAGCTTCTCACTTCAAACATCGCCATTCGCTTCTGGCAGCATCCCCGTAACTCCAAATCCTTCCGCAGTGGCGCTGATACCATACCAAGCGCCCTCGTGGTTTGACGCCGAAGCGTATTCGAAACACTCGGCGCGTTTCCAAGACAACAGGCAAGATTTCCTCGCAAGTGCTGATGTGTCGACGCCGGGCCGCTTGAAGAGTGCCATTGGAAAACAGCCGCTGAAACAGAAGTCCCGTTGTCTTGGTGAGCGTTCCGCTGTGTCATTAACGCATTTGATGATGAAAAAAGGGAATTGGTACATAGTAACGGCGTACGGTGACCTTCCACACTTCCTACCCGTATGACCTGTACTTGCCATAACCTGTCAGCAGATTCCACTTTGACATAGTGGAGATAAACACACAACGCGGTGACAACGCAGTTCACAAAAATTAAAACTCGGTGCTCCAGTTTCAAACAGCGCAGTAAAATACGCTGAACACTGACAGCAGGTTACACACACTAAACGCTGCAAATGATCTTCAACACAATTCTATTCTCCTTTTCTTGAACAACAAATCATAATATGATCGCATATAGCTTGCTTTCGCTTTAGCTGCACAGCTGTCCGTACAGGGCAGCACACAACCACACGTCCAGTACTTGTTGCGGAGCTACAATGCTTAAACTTCACCGAACCGTTCCAACTCAACCTACCCTTAATCTCTGCAGAAAGCCAGTACCTAAACTCCTGCATCACATAACAAGAATACGCCACTGGTACAAAACATCAGCAATTACGTATTTTTTTACATTATTTTATACGTGCAGAATTGCCTGTCGCCGATGTCATAAACTATCCGTTTCTTTTTACACCTTCTACTTGCCATGTCAGGTAAATTGACTGCTTGGTTTTAAGGTTCTTCGGTTTCCATCCAGAAGAAGTATCGAAAACCTGTTGAAAGCAAAAGCTCCGACGATAAGAAGTTTGCGTGTGATTATCCCGACTGTTCGAAGCGCTTCGCCAAAGAAATGGAACTTCGTGTGCACATTAACAAATATCATCTTGGTAAGTTTGCGCCAGTCTTTATGAATTTAGGTTTCCGCGTGCTGTTGTGTCTACGTTGTCGCAAAGGTAATGCGGCAGCGTTCTAAGATTTAAAATGGTTTATGCCAGCGTGGTCCAACTACTTCTGACCTATGGGCCATTTTTCAAAAACGTGACAACTTGCGGGCCACTTCCAATAAAATGATGTGTGAAACAACAGATTCGCAACATTTAAAACTAAAGAAGGGAATATAAGTGAGTGCGTCATTGAAGTTATTAGTTATTACACAATAGCAAATAACAATTTATCACAAATCTCTATCAGTGGGATGCCTGTGGTTGTGGCTTCTCTGACACTCGTTCCTATATCAGTACCAATGTTAGTGGCATATTGGACACATTAGCAGCTCGGAGACTATCGTTCAGTGTTTCGTCTGCCATTCGATTTTTGTTTTTAGATTTGACTTGCTTCATAGCATATAGAAAATGTGCTCTCACGCACTTATGTGCTTCCAAACATCGAGTGCATTTGTAGTGCGAAATGTTTCAGTTTGAGAAACTGTCTGCNGTTTTCAGGGACGGGCANTTNGACTCGTGGGCCACTTTAAGAAGGCCGCGTTTAGCGAATAGATAGNCAGATTGATTTGGCGGNACTGCAAGTTAATTGCGCCAGATGTACTCTTCAAGACAACGCCGAACACCGGGGCACAGAAAAAACACGGAGGTTATGCAGGCAGGTGCAGCAGCAGAGGACCGTACCTTCTAATTCGATGGTAAGATAAATAAATAAAACAAAAACAATAATGGTACACCGAAAAGTTATTCTTGTGCAAATGCACTTTATCCAGCGCAAGCAATTCAGTGAGACAAATGCAACCTCACACGCTTTTCAACAAATTTTGGCTTTGAAGATTTTTCCTGAACGCTTCCGCGGGCCACTGAAAACGCTGTGGCGGCCCACGGGCCCGTAGTTGGACCACACTGGTTTATGCCAAGTCAATCACGTTGCTGCAAATATGTCAGAGATTGCGAACTTCATGATGAGTCGAAGACATGGCTAATGAAATGTATGGTATTCACCAGTTTGTACCTGAAGCTACAGCACCGTAGACGAAACCAGAGGAAAGATAGTGGCAATATAGCCATGCAGTTGCACACCTCTACCTCGCTGCATACGGAATTCTAAGATGCGAGCTCTGTCAAGGATGTTTGTGTGTGGTTAATCGAGTGTAGGATGTGTGTTAGTAGCATCCATCCTATCACCAACAGTGAAAATTTCCTACTTTCTGCCCAGCGCTGTGTGAATTACGTACTACTGGATTTAGCCATTTTGAGGTATTGTGTACAGGGGGGGTAAAAACTCTTCAGAGAAGGTTCGTAGTACTTTGCGTGGTTTTAATATCAACTAACAAGCTAAATTGATTTTTCAAGCTTTAATCAACGTTTCTACGCCAACTCAACCTCACTCACATGCCTGCCAACCCGTATTGTGCAAGCAACTTGTACAGTAGGGGAACGTCCGTGGCTCCCACAAATGCAACTCCAAAAATCCCAAGAACAGAACCAAAAAAACCTGTTTTACATAAAAAAATCCCTAAGTCTGTGGTAGTGCAGCATAAAATCGGAGCGACATGGTAAGTGTTAAAAATAGAAGAAAACATGATTTGCAAAACAAACTGAAATGATTCATTTTACACACATTCGAAATTTTCTGAAAATCCCTAAAAAGGGTCCAAAGTTCCCATCTATGGACAAAATCCGTAATATTAAAAGCAAATTAGTTTTTTTCAAACAGGAACTGTACGTGCGTGCACCTGAAGAAAACCTTCCGTCGAAAGGATGGAAACATCAGAGCGCTCAGCCTGTTTTCATTCATTTGCATTGTGCGTTGTCAATTTAGATAAAAGTGAAAGCTGACTATTACACCAGTTGCATTGTTACGTCTAGGAGGATGGGAGTTTAGTTGTAATGGTTGAAAATATCCTCTAATTTTACAGTGAAGGAGGCGATTGTTGTTTAGCACGCTTGCTGCGTGAGAAACTATTGTAATGTGGGAGTGATTTTCCCACAGTAATTTTGGCGTGGGAACACGATCGCGTATCTCTAATTAACGTTTATTTCCTGAAATTTGTTTATTGCATTTATTAGCTGATGCTAATGTGTTAGCTGGTTGCTGCTTTCGTCTAGTACAGGGCTCTCCAAACATTTTTGTCCGAGGGCCACATAAGCAAATAAAAAATATGTCGAGGGCCGGACGTTTTACGCAATGTGATTGATTCGGGATATGTTATATTCTACCAAATCAACAAATTTTCCGTAAACACATTTCGCAGTTTATTTTTTCATCATTGACAAAATAGCTTCGCGGGCCGGATGAAATGGCTTCGCGGGCCGCATGTGGCCCCCGGGCCGTAGTTTGGAGACCCCTGGTCTAGTACATTGTCATCATGCATAATTTGAACAGACGTAAAACTCCAAAGAGCAGCCAGCCAAAAACTTCTGGAGTATAGTAAAACTTTTAACTTCATTACAACTACTGTAAAAGAGCCAGAAAACTAGAACGCTTTGCAAACTTTTGTGATAGAAACCACTCAACAGCTAAGATGCGAAATCCATTTTGTGGAGGACGGTCGGTCAAAACGGTCTTGACTGTGATACTTTCACCCTGGCTTGCCCTAGAACCGGGTGACAGCCATCGTTTCAGACACGGAATTATAGCCGGTGCTGTATATGCGCTCACGCCGCTACAGCATACGACGGCAAGTGCTGCGTTGATCGCTTCAAGATATCTATTGCAAACCATCTGGAATTGTAGATAGTATCATTTTTGAATCAGTCTTTATTGTTACATCTTATTTTTGAACCCCGAAGGATTCCAAACAGTAGATTGTTCCGTATTCTGCCGTTTGTGATCTGATGTCCCGAACCGTTGGGCCTTTGCTTGCGGGTATGACTGAACTTCATGGTTCACTGTCATACGCTTAAATACGTACACCTGGCAAAGTGCGCGAAGGAAAGGCAGTCAGTAGTTTGCAATCGCGCCACTTTTCGCGTTCTGTTGAATCAAAACATTAATACCTCACGTGTTTCTCGCGAAGTAACTACAAGAGTCCTGCGCGGGTTGAAATTTTGTGTCCGCACCCACCCCGCAGACCATCCCATCCCGCGCCCGCCCCGCACTTTTTCGGTCTCAAACCCGCACCTGTCTGAAAACTACGAAAAACTCCATAACTAGAGCAAGTTTTTGTTGCAATAAAATCGTGAAAAATATGCATTTATTTTTAACAAAAGTTGCAGTAAAAAGTTGCATTTATGCACAAGCATTTTAAACGAAAGTGATTTACTCTAGCGATTTATGTACATATAATGCTAAGTATTTCCAAACATTATCTGGCGAGAAATGGCGATCATTTGCCAACAGTTTGCGTAGCATGCTAAAACTTCGCACCACAGTGCATGAAGTTGCTTGACAATTTGGCCTACAGTTCTGGACTGATGTTTGTTTGGCCGGGTCATTTCTACAATTGCTCTTAGGTCATTTTTCAGTTGGAATGGGTTATCAAAGAGAACAGAACTATACTGAAATAGTTCTCAAGCATGATTTTTAAATTACACTTACATTTTACGCAATAGGCCTACTTGATAAAAGTTACATGTGAAAAAGAAAAAGTTGCATTATAAAATTCCTGCAACCAGCTCATCGTACGACATAAATTCTGAGTATTCAGAAGCTGTTGGAAGCTGTAAAAAAAGTTGAAAAACTTGCCCTACTCATAACGTCTGAAGACAAGTCTAACAAGCAGCAAAATCAAGCTACTCATTCT
>JGI24021J15306_10001939_pt1 | contig 21371 bp, 11 predicted proteins | sample Ectturendosymbi1_FD_15306 | JGI IMG/M metagenome (IMG submission 15306)
GCGGAGGGGCCAGTGGTGCCCGGCCCCCCATTTGAAATATGTGCCCCCCATTTCACGTTTGGCCCCCTGGTTGCTGCATACATCCAATAAAGTATTCTCAAAATGTGACCCCCTTCTGGTTTTTGGCCCCTCCTTCTGATTTTTGGCCCCCCCTGCTGCTAAATCCTGGCGACGGGCCTGCTGAAGGGCCAAACGCAATCAAACAGATTAGACCGCGGGCCGCGCCTTCGTTTCACACAGGCTGTCTAGTACTAGTGACCGGCATCAAAAAAACACTTTGTTGTATTGCATTTGGGCCGCAGGTTGCACACCCCTGTCGTATACTATAGTTGATGCAAGTACGGCAACTACATGAAACAGGTAAATTGCATCATAAATAATTTCCTGTCACATCACAAGAAGAGATATTTGTTTCGCTTTGTTGATGATAACAACTAACAAGTCATAAAGTTAGTTTTCACTTATTTTGCTTTGGCAATTCATTAAAGTTATTTCTCCTAAGTTGTACATCATTGGTTTAGCTTGGTTAGGTTTTGACATAGCGCTGCTCAAGGGGCTAATTTGCAACTGGCTCGAAAAAGCACGGATCTGCCTAAATGCTTGCTGATATCACAGGGCCCCGTCTGTATTTTTTGGGGGGCAACAGCCTTTCACACGGCTCTGCATGGGAGTTTTGATGGTGCTGAGGTCTGCTAACTAGTTCACATTTGACGTTGAAACAACTTCGCCCAGCTGTTTGGAAGAAAATGGTTGGACTATACCTGGACAATGTACTGATTGTAGTAATGCAAAGTGCACTCTACGCGCCTTCAGTCATGAAGACGTATACAACTGCGCCGGCAACAGCCCTCTGTTTGCTTTTGCCCTCCACACAGCAAGAACGTAAAAAATCAACGTTGGAAGAATATTGTTAAGGCTGAGAAAAATAACATTTTCCTCTTAGAAATCGATTTCACTAAATTTTCAACAAAAACACCTTGAAGTTACGCTACAGTTGCCACGGCAACATGTCATCTGTGAAAAAATTCGAAGCACAACGCTACAATTATCAAGAGAAATGAAGCAATTCAACCAGAATGACGCAAATCCCCAGGAGGGAAAATGCTCACTTGGTGAAAAATGTCGGAAGAAAACATTGCCCATCGAGCAGCAGTGATATTCTGTACCGATCAGAAAAGAGGATCTACAAACTCACGAGCTCACTGCGGGATCTTTCAACAACAGATATGATGAACACATGCGCAGCATCAGAATTAAAGTTTGCAAGGACCGAAAGAAATTTTCAGAGATGAGTTGGGAATTAAAGAAAGGAAAGATTGTTTACAGCAGTGTTCGGTAAACTGTGGGCCTCGGTCCAATTGTGGACCTCTTAGCACTTTTTATTGGGCCCCACAACACTTTCTGTTGTGTGCCACGTGGTGCGTAGGAGCTATAGTCCTGCACCGGTTGCGTGGACTAAAACATAGGTTACTGTAACAACTGTGGAATATTTATTGTTAGACCTTATCAAAGCATTGTTTTTGTCACTCTACGGTTTATGACATAAACATAGCATTGTTATGTTACAGGTAGCTGAATACAGCATAAGTTTCAAACTGGGCCTTCAAAAATAAGCATGCGGGTCTTCAATTATAACTGAAAGAGTGCTTTGTTCCACCACAAGAAATGTTTGCCCATTACTGCATGCTAGAGGTTTGGGCCAGAGGGGGCAAAACTTAGCTGAAGGGCCCTATTTGCCACCGTAGGGGGCACGAGCCAACACTCAGAAAAAAGTTTAGAAATGATATTGAACCCGGATTTTGTGGATGTCTAAACTCGCTAAAAAAAAACGGAAACACCCCGCAAAACGCAAAGAAACAGCAACCAATTGAAAACCAAAAGAATAATAAATGTAAAAATTTCAGCTATAGGGGACCCAGTTTTTACATTTAGCTTGCCAGGGGGCGGCTCGCTCCCTTGCCCCCCCACCGTCAGTTACGCCACTGACTGCATGGTCTGCTCTACAACCTTGAATTGTTAATTTACAATCAAGGGCAAGGGTGCAAATATAGCTCACCAAGATATGAAAAGTGTCTTATAGAAAGAAAGACGGATAGTTCTAGTCGACTCTCGTAAAAGTATTACAAGAAAAGCTAAACCACGTCAACTCATATTTAGGTGAAACAAAGTTTGGTAGCAAAAAAAAAGCGAAAAGCCGAACTTCACCCAAGCGACACCGGTGAGGGAAGCCATCTTCTGGAAAGAAAGCCATCTGAGAGTAGGGTAATGTCAAAAACTTAAATTGAAACAGGATAAAGAGAACGCGTTGTGAAATGAAAATGTATTTACAAAATTTTTCCTCTTACCATTGCATCTCGGTGGATTGACGAACCCTGGCGAGCACGTCTGGCGTAAAGAAGTTACTGAAAAACACATTCAACAGTTTGTCAGTGATGGCTGACCGTATTTCTAGTAAGTCTGACATTCGTAAAGCGACAGTCACCTGACGTACAGCGACAAACAGCTCGCAAAACATCAAATCACATCCGCTCCGAAACTTGTGAATTCGTCCAAACAAAAGATGCGCTCACTTTCATCATAACGCCTGTGCTGGCGACACAGATGCGCTTTATTATCGCCACGTGGCGACGGCGATGCGGTGATGTACGCGCAGAGAAAGCTGATACGACTCGCACTTAATAAAAACGGACTGACAACGTGTTTTTTGTACAACGTTTAATCACCCTTAAACGTGCCAATCTGTACCTGATGGGAGGAAATGCATGCCTTGGATCACTGACTACTTGCAACCACGTTCCTTTCCGTTTGTGATGTTGTGGCGAGTTCTAAGTAACGTTTGACTTAGAAATTACGTTAGCTGAAACAATGGATTAGTTCTGCAACAGCTTATTCCATTCCGCCACAATACATATGTTTGGTTTTTACCCAGGGCGCAACTTGTTTCCAAACATTTCAAACATACAAGTATTTTGAAGATACTCGAAAACTTAACCATTCCATCACGTCCTGCCAGCAAAGATAAAATAGAAAGAGAATCAGATGACCATGAGCGACCAGATTGCAAAATAGGAAAGCAACATGATACAAAGTGTGGCTTGAATTTACACGAAACATTATTTCTTTTAGCCAATTTCAAAATGAAACAAAAGTAGGTGCTAAGACAATAGTATGCACTGATGATAAGACACTTATTAAGCCTGTGGAAATTGCTAATGAATTTAATACAAATGACTGAATGAGTGATTTACAGAAGTGTTTGAAATTCTTAATTTTCGCCAAATAACCTCAAATCAACATATTCGATGAAATAGGAGCCGAATTGGCGGAAAATTTTTTTGGACCTTCACATAAACCACAATATGTAAACTCTTGCTGTTCATCCTTGTATTTGCATGAAACTTCAGGGGAAGAAGTTTCAGGTCTAATTAACCTTTCAGATACTACAGCTATGTAGCATTGTGACATACAAGCCAAGTTCATCAAATTATCCAAGTCATTTTTAGCACCATTTCTGACACGTATTTTTAATCCATGTGTAATGACGACACCTATCCAAATTGCTGTAAAATACGAATATATCAGATAACATCTATTTCAAGTCAGGTGATCAAACAAGGTGTAGGCCTGCCGATTGGTGTCCGTTCAAAATAGTTCTGTTCATAACAGACCTGTTTATAACAGACTGCGTTCATTACAGACACCTTCATAAAGGATCATTTATGACACAAGTTCATGTTGTTGACTCTTGCTAAATATAAATACGCATCACTTCCATTTCTTGTGTTTTCATTCCTTATATTTTTTCTATTTTGGGACGTGTGCGTTTGTGTAATTCACTACATAACTACAGCATTAGTCTTATAAGATATAACGGTATATGTTGGGGCAACGTGACCAGATGACATTAGGATTTGTCGATATTCCAGCCTCGGAAGCATGAAACAACCCACTATTCACAGCAAAGACTGTATTTGTTGTTTTTGTTTTTTTGTTATCAAATGTAGTGCTCGTTGAATGTTGTGTTCTCTATTTTCTTCGTCTTCCTGTGGGTATGTGTAGTTTGACTCACCGTCGCTACTACACAACTCATTTATGAAATGCTCACCCACCTAAGACAAGGTGCAGTGCTTCATGCTTGAAACTTTACACCAAAGCCCTCAATGCGAAACATCTACACGAAACTCTGTATTTAAAACCTTCTCCTAAACGTATCCGCTCCATAAAACTTCTTCGCTTCTTTGTGGAATTGTTATCAACTACCGGTGCAATCACCACACCAATCCCTCCAGCTCTCCAATCCTTCATTCCCGCATCCGGTCTACAACCACCAGGCTGCGACCTCCCCAGAAATGCCTGGATTCGTCTTAACCGCCTGAGGACTGTTGTTGGCCGATTTGCGGCCAACATGAACACAATGGGCCTGTGCGGCACAGCTTTGTGTGAGTGTGGCAAGGTGCAGACTGCACACCATATCCTGCATGGCTGTAACCAATTTAAACCTCCGTGCCACATCTATGAGATGGACAAACCCGCTCTTTAGGAATATCTTGTTAAACCAAAGTTCTGACGAGCATGCACTCATGTCTGTGTGCACGAAAGAAGAAGAATGCTCACCGAAGTTCACCGATTCGTAGCAAAGATGAGTGTAATCGTCCCAGCAACAGTTCAGGCGGCTGCAGGTCGGCCTGCAATGGAATCAATGAATAAAACAGCACTTTTTGCAGCTCACTACTTTTGCTTGTCTGCAGGACACCACATTAAAAACGATTTTTGGTTGATTTATTGCTAACTTATTAGAAATATGAAACGTTTGCCAGCTTTTTTAAATGTCATAATTGATTTTTGGAAGCTCTATTGCCTACGCCACGCAGTTTACTTCGTTATAAACTTTCAGTCTTTTCACCTTAATTATTTTCGTTACTTTATACTGTACTCCAAAACAAAATCAAATGATTCAAAGTAATAACCCTTGTTTCGGTTTGCAACTAAGCTTACCTTTCTTTCAAAATTAGTGTTTTAAGTGCCCTTTATTGCGCAGTGCACACCGTATTAATTACAACATGATGCAACGCTTTGCCCAAAGGTCCACAATGCTCGTTCGTACAAAAATGTGGACGTGACGCTTGGATGAAGCCCAAATGCAAATTTTACCGATATTTTAGCCAACTTACCTGTCAACCGGAATTCCCCGTAAGCATGATTTGTAACGAGAAGAGTCGCAAACCTTGAGGATTTTCGATCCAACATAATTGAAGCTTCCACCAACCACTCGAGATTCTTGAAAACCAGAAGCGGAGGAAATTCAAAAAACAAAGCTTCATATAATTTGGGTCAGCTGTTTTTTCAAAATTTATTTAGTATCAGCTTTAACCCCTGACTCCTAGGATTTTCCCAAGCTGGGCAAGTCATAACTCAGCAGTAGATAGAGCTAGAGAGCTGTTCAAACCCTCTGCAGATGCGGAACGTATCGTATTTTCGATTAAAAAATTTGGGAAGTTTCGGATTTGAGCTTCTTCGTGGGTGGCGTCATATTAAGGGACAGGTTTAGCGTTTTTTGGCTTACGTCATCAGGCCCTTGACCCCAACCGCAAGAGGGAGTCTTTGTTTCTTTAAAAAAAAAACTAGGTGAAAATCCGCATCTTTGGAGCCCTTGACTGGCTTTCTAGCGTTTGTGGTTTGGCAGTTATGACCTTAAAACAACAAATTATATATTTAAATCCCCTCGGATTTAATTTTGTGGTTTTCAGGCATAACGTACCAACCACAAACGTTAGGAGGCCAATCAAGGGCTCTAGAAATGGGGATGTTTTCGCCCAGTTTTTTTTCAAGACACAAAAAACTTGTGGTTGGGGCCCACGGCCAGATTAAGTGGGCTAAAAAGGCACAAACCTACCCTCATTATGATGTCACAAACAAAAAAACTCAAATCCAAAATTTCCCAATTTTTTTAAATCGTAGGTTCACGTCTTTCCGCATCTTTGGAGGGTTTGAACAGTTCTCTATCTCAATCTGCTGGCGAGTTATGGCCGAATATGTTGGCGCCATTTTGCGCCAAAATTTTGGTGCACGTTGGACTTAAAGGGTCAGTTAACCTTAACGAAAAGCTGTTGAAATATATTCTAGACGTTACTCGGAGTATGTAACACTACAGTCAGTAGCAAAATAAAGGATCGCTTATTTAGCTTATAGAAATAAACGTCGTCCTGATTCATTTTTTCAAACAAGAAATTTGCCGTTTTTTAAAGAATGACTTCGACGCCCAGTGGGAATTAGGTCCGTTTTTTACTTTTTGCTTTGTTTCTCAAAATTGCTCCAAGTTGTCTCGCTTTCTTAGTTTTCTTCATATTTTAAAACAAATTGCAGGTTTCAATTTTATTCGCTATTAAGGCATGTGTAATTGCTAGTAACTTTAAGATGAATTGTTGGTTTCGGTTTTGCATGGGAGATTCGAATGCGCAACGGCAGGATCGCCATTTCCACCAGTGCAACGGGCAAGCAACAATAGTAACAATAGAGATTCCCCGTTCGACCAGGTCCACTCTATTGTTGCTTGTGCGTAGCTCCTTTTTTGAAGCACTTCCTGACTGCGCGCTCTCGGCATGTGACGCGATGTGCCTTTACAATTTGTACCTTCACATGAAGGTTATCTTTAAGAGCAGTGAGGCAGACGCCAAAACATGCTTTTCTCAGTAGTTGGTTCCTATTTAAAAAAGTAGACTTTTAGCCCCGAAGCATTCTGAACATCTTGGAATTTCCGATACAAAGACATCACTTGCCAAAGTTAACCTCGGTTTGGATTAAATGATAACAGCACCACCTGGTAGAACTGGTAGATAATAAGAAATGTAATAGAATAACAATCGTCCATTGCAATCCCTTCGATCTTCAAGTGACATTTACCGGGTAAGAACCTGCAATGACTGTTTTGTTGCATTTCTAGCAAACGCATATTTTGAAGTCTCAATATCTAATTTTTTGAAGGTCCACTTGTTTTCAATAAACGTTTCAACGACGTCTGGAGTTGTAAAGCTCAACGAAAGTTCCGTGGACGCAGTGATTAGTTGATTTAACTTGATGAGCACGGAGAAAAAAGGCTCGCTAAAACCTTTCAGATTGCAAAAATAGGAATGTCACAAACAAATTTTGTAACATTTCATTATTTTGGAGCAGCGCAGTAAAGTTTGAATTTGTTCGATGGCATAACACGCAAAAAAGTTGTAGAATTCAAATACGGAAAAATTAAAGAAAAACTGCAAATGGAACGTTTTTCCAATTTCCCCAAACGTTCAAATCCTTGAAATGAATCAATAAGTCGTCTGTGCTCTTCTCCCCGAATCAAGTTTATGCAATTTGCTGTAGAAATGCCGTAACTAATTGTAGGTATGGAAGAAATGTGGAAAGATCCCAGCTAAACCGAATGAGTTGCATAATTGCAATTCAATAGTTTCAAACTAGTTCATCTAACTTTTAAGGAATACAGAACTACAGTACCTAGGAACAGGACCGCAACCAGCAAAAAATTTCGGGGGGACAGAAGTAACTTTTGGCAACGATTATGACGTCATCGATGTGCAGTCAACCATGATACGACCTTTTTGCTATGATCAGCTTACCAATAGTGGTGGAGGAACCTTTTTCATAGTGGGGGCCATGGGCGTCCGCAGGGGGCGAAATGGTCATTTCCCCCCTGGAAATTGGAATACGAACCAAATATGTGTAGAAAACCTGAAGTCAACAGATTTATTCCGATATGTATTGAGTTAATTATTGCAATGACAGTTTATTTTCCGGCATGACAGTCACACTGCACAAAAGCCAAGTTCACTGTTCTGGTGTCATGCCGTGATGAGCTGCTTACATTTAACTCATGTCCGCTATATTTGCCTGCAGAGACAGTTTACGAAACTTGGGAACGGATTGTTCTACTATTGGCCTTTGTTGCGTGACAGTAACATGGCAACAAATCTTCAAAGTTCACTTCAAGTTGCGGCAATAAGTGTTTTCCCGCCTGTGACTGTTGAACACAGGCATCTTGACAGGTAATGCAGCGAGACAGTAACTGCTGATAGCAGTAAGCCAAATAGTTTTATATTGTGTGAAAATAAGCAAGGACGCCGGAGAGCAGGAAAGTGACGAGGGCATTTCCCCTTTGCTCTTTCAAGAGGGGGAGGAGGTGCCTTTTCCATTACAGTATTATGGGTAATTTCATGGTTTATCAAGATCGAGTTGAAACAAACTTATTGCAGCTATTCGCGCAACAAGAAAATTCAGAATGGTTTTCTGTCATTTCTATTAATATTTTTGAGATCAATATTGTTGCTGAACAGAAACAAACACATTGGTAACGATTTTCTTGTTTTTTCTACGTTTCCATTTCCCTCAACTTTTTATTTCTCCCCATGCCCTACCGCTGTTTCGGCGTGTCTGAAAAGGAGCACGAGTTAAAAAGAAGCATTGCTGCCAACAAAGTGCATTTTTTTAAACCAATGTTCTCTCTAAGTTACGAAAATGCGCAGTACCGCCAGACCATTTGGGCAGTGAAATCTCATTCTCGCGCACTTGCAACATTACAAAACATTGTGAAAACATTAAAACAAAGAGAACCTATTTGAATTGTATGTGTACCTTGTTCGTATTTTGATAAAATTTTATGCTTATTCTAACTCACAAGTTTTCTAATCCATTTAGAACTCTGCTAACTCTGTCTTAAGAATTAAGATATTCATGCTCACTGAAACAAACATTTGCCCAATGTAAATTTTCTTAGAGGGAACACTGTTTGCAACTGTTGCCGTAATATTGGGCATTTTCTTTGCGGCACAGAAGGGATAACGCGTTTTGTGTACGTCAATTTGCGTTCCATCGTAAGCAACTTGAAACGGATAAGCAAAATGTCATTTTTTCCCACCCTGGAAAAATTTTGCGGACGCCCATGGGGGCACAAGTGCACGTAAAAAAACCTTAGGAAGTTTTTTTCATTAAGCGATTTACTTTAACATTGGACCCAATANTAATTGTGTTGCTTAAACATATTTAAGCATCTTTCGAAATGCAAGAGTGGGGGTCAGGCCCCCAAGAAAAAAGTGGGGGCCCTGTTCCCCTGTGGCCGCCCGGTTCCGCCACCCGTACTTACCAATTAAAAGAGAGGAAATGATGATAAATTCAGAAAAGCGTGAGCTCCTTCACGATTAATACCAATCCCACATATACTGTTTCATTAAAAGCTTAAAGCTTTTTGTTAATAATTTAGGAGTACTCTTTTTGAAGTTTTCCGATGTAAAACCAACAAATCAATCAATCTTAGAGATCATTTGATATGACAAAAAAACAGAAGAATACTTGACACATAATACAAATAACACAAAGAACAACATTCATACAGACCAAAAAATTGCACATTATTGAAGGTAGCTGCTAGATGTGCCTGCTAGAAAATCAGGTAATTGCTAGACTGAAAATTTTGCAGCTAATAGTGAGAAAATTCTGCTAGATTTAGCTGCAAATCAAATAAAATTGCAACTCTGTGTAGCAGACTAGCAGCAGCCTTGATTGGTAGCATATGGATTCCTGCTCTGTGAGGTCACACTAACAACCACAACGCCACTTTCATGAAACAGATGGTTTCACTTCACAACTAGCGCCTCAAAGCTTTTCTCCAGTTCTGGGTTGGGAGTTTTCGTAAGCATGTTACATTGATTGGTTAATAGTTTTATCCTAGATGATATGACGCAGCACAAAACGTATGCGAAAAAGTTGTCTTAAGAAGAAGTTCACGTTGAGGTAACGCAGTCTCAAGAAATAACATTTCCCGTGAAGTACGTGAATGCCATCGTGTTTGCAAAAATTTCGGGGGGGGCAATGCCCAGTTTGCCCGTTCCTGGTTGCGGCCCTGCCTTGGAACATGCGGCCTTCGCAGTCATGACTAGCGTTTTTGCTACGCAAGGCAAATATCTCTCTCAAACCTTGCTGAGTGCCATTTAACTATAAGCGAATAATGGAGAACGCTGTTTGTAAAGTTTACATAATTCCAGGAGAGCATACCCATTGACTTCAACCAGACTTGTCGTTGGACAAGACAACAAATCACTGGTAACATTATGTTTCTTATACAAGTTGTAGAGGCATGTTAAGGTTTTGATAGTCGTACCTTGCTTCACAACTGCATTCATTACAATGATATCGGCCGAGCCTTCTACTATCGGGTCCGTCTTTATTTGTTGTTTTTCGAAGGGAGACACTGAAGGTTGAAACCCAAGATCAAGCGGTTTCTTTTTAGCTGGAGCACAAAACACAAGAGTTTCAGATCACAAGCGGTTACAAGTTTACAACCGCACAAGTTAACATAACCACGTTTACTGCATATTTGTTAAAACAGCCTTCAAACGTGAAAGTACAAGTTTTTATTAACACTGACGCCGATGGAAGATTTTGATGTTGCTGCTATGCAGCATTATGATACCCCGAAGTCGACATTTGAAGAATATATTGGTGAAGTATTATAAAATAACCCTTTTCTGTTCTGCAGCGTATAATTTTACACTTACTTTAAATTGTTTCTGCCTACAGATCGAAATACGAAAGCGTGAAGTCAAACATCGTATAAAAGACACCTTTTGGTATTTTTACTTGCATTAAACATTACTTACTTCTTCTGTAACACCTTTTATAGGGGTTTTCTGAAGTTTCATTGTAACAACAGTTCCTGTCAAAAAAACAACATAACACCAGTTAATTTTTTCTCAATTTAGCACTCACCTTTGTTGCTATCTTGCGTATGAACGTCACCTAAATGATTTTTGGTGTAATTGTAACTTGCTCAACGAAACTCCCACCAAGACCTCTCTTCAGGATCGTTTAGAAAAATATCGGGTCAAGGTGCAAACCAACTGCACTGGAACTCTGAAACAGGCTTAGATCCTACCCAAAGGATTATAGTAATGTCGTTGAGGTTTGCTCAAGCCTTAACCAAAAGACATAAATCTCGAGACTTGTATCGATACCAAGGCGTGTCTCGAGACTTATGCTTTAGTCTCAGTCTAAGTCTCAGGTCTCGTCTTTTTCTTGATAGGTGCAGCTTTCGAGGCCTCCTCTGTTTTGAGACTTTGAATGCTTTAGCGACATGGCTTGGTGGTGAAGTCACAGCACTTCGTCATGTTTCCTGTTGGTTCGATCTCCGGCGTAGTAAAAACAAAAAGTTGTCGAAAATGAATAAATATAAATGAAATGGAAGTTTCGAAGTGTTGATGACTTTATTTCTGATAGATTCAAGACAAAACCTGGCATTGCACTTGCTGATGAGTTTTTACTTGCCACTGCTGTTTTGGAGCGCCGGTAGGTTTGCAAAACTTGTTGCATGGCAGCTCAAGTGGTAAGTAGAAAACATGTCGGCAATTTACATGAACTCATTTCAGTCAGCTGGGTCCAAGACTCTCAGCAGTGCAGTGTGTGATCGAATATCACCAAGATCAATGTATTCCATACGTAGAGTGCTTAGCGACTGTCACAAGTGATGTGGTGTATCTGTCTTTAATGGTCACTTCTAGAAACTAAATAAGAACTAACAAATTGTATTGCCCGAATGCAAAAATATGTGAAACCCCAAAATCCTTTATGAAAGAAGCTATAATCAAAAGCAAACCCAATTGTGATCGTCTTGAAGTCTATGCACACGTGGATTGGCTGACCCATTCCCGACACTTCATTGAAAAATATTTCAAAATTAACTTTCTTATCTTATGTTTATTTGTATGTTCCCTTTCTTGGATCTTCACAACTTTTTATTGGTGTAAACAATAATCGGTTGAAAAAAGCTGTTATTTATAAACAAGAAAACTCCTACCAAGAAGCATAATACTTGTTTTGTGCACGTATCGATGTAATGGACTGTAATCCATATCAAGATCCTGTTACTTTTGTTAAACAAAAAGATTAATTTGAGATACATTTGAACATTTATTTGTGACAAACCTGCCCCCGATGCGAATTCAATAGCGGCACCTTTTGTCACCTAAACCAAAGGTTACGGAAAGAATTAGTGTCAATTTTTATTTACTTTTTGCTTCTTATTTTGGCCACAACAATTTTAATAAAAGAATATTCATATTCAAAGTTTTTTTAAATGAACCGTTTTGTTGTTACTGCATTTTTGACAGATTATTGGTTTAAATGCCTTAAGTTGTATCTGAAAATATCTGAAAATTTTTTGAGTCTTTTTTTCTTTTATTGCAAAAAATGTGCAAACAGAGCAAGATACGGCTTCATCCTGAGGATACAAGTACGTGTTTACGTTGTAGGTATAAAAACACAAGACATTGACTGACTACAGACTGACATGAAGTCACACAAGTTTCTGATTTTCAGCACAATATGTGCGTTTTATCGCCAGTGGTGTGACAGGCGGGGATGCAGGGGGTGCAAGCGCACTCCCAAAAGTTTTGATTTGTCAAAAATCCGGGCAAATCCCTGAAAATTTGAGAAAAATCCCTGAAAATCTTTACAAAATCCCTAAAAATCTGGGCAAAATCTCTAAAAATCCGGGTAAAATGGTGCCCAACGTTATGTATCTTCAAAAACTGGCACCTAACATTTGCAGAAAAACGTCACACACCAAAAGTTCGCATCAAACGAAGGTCTTCATGATATTTGTGGGAGAAAATGTGTAGGCAAAAGTCATTGGGAAAATTCGGGCAAAAATATTTTACATCCTCAACAATTTTCCTGCTCCTACACCTATGTTTATCTCCAAGCCATTTTTATGATTATCTGGCTGGACGTAAGGATTGTAGCAAAATTGGTTACAATTGAGGTGTTGAAACTGGTTAATGTAAAAAGAAATAAAAATTTTTAACAACTTTTCTTCACCCTTCACAAACAAAATCTAGTTGTACGCTGCTTAACATCTCTTTGTTTACCAAAAAGCATGTAACCATTGCTATGTGTTGCATTTTGAGAAGGTGTGCCTCAAAAAGACTCACAAAATGCCCATGAAAACTGAAAAAAGGGGCCCCGAAGTTTCTCAAGGCTTAGGAGCTTTTCAGTCAGTAAGTTCTTCATTAAAAGCACCTGACCACAAAATCACAAAACCGCACAAATTTCATCCTTAGAAATTAACGCATGATACACACTTTTTGTAACTATTCTGCAAAATCAATATTTTGAACTTAGGTGCTATCGGAGCATCTCTCCGACTACGAACACTTGCATTTTAACTTGTTCAGGGAACTGAAACTTCGTTTACATTAGTGACGTGGTTATTTTACTGTTATGACCTTTCAAGTTCTAGGTGAAGCCAGGACCCCACAACACTGACCTCCTCTTCCTCCCTGTCACCGGATCTAACCTTGCTTTTCAACAGTTCTACGTGGTTTTTAATTGTGAACACCGGAAGCATGTAACTAGAACGTTTAATTAATATATTAATAAAGCAAGAACTGTTTTGAAGAACCTATACAGATGTTAAGTTATACACAAAAGTAAATAACTTGACTTCTGCCAGCAAACAGGTTTTCAACTCGATTTTAGCCGTGTTGGCTTCATTCATGTTATTACATAAAAACTTTTCCTCACAAAACGATTTCTCCCGGCGACAAGTACAACAAAGAACATTATATTGCATGGTTTGCACCTGGTATGTTCCATGTGTGTACGCTGTAACCCGCCACGGACTGCGAGATCCCAAAATTTGTAGCTTTTGGGGCAATTTCGGTAATGACGTTCCCATCGATTTCCCGAGCTAGAGAGTTAATGAAGAGATAAGATGTGAATTTCTGATTGCTTTCTGATAAACAAATAACAGGCATCTGCGCACTTGAAATTATTTCACACGTCACAATGACGTCACAGAACATCTTGACGACGTAATACTGCTAAGTCAAATTTCAAATGCAAAGATAGCTGCTTTTTGTTTATCAGAAAGTACTTGTAATTCTGCATCTTATGTCATCATTAATTCTCTAGCGTAATCGGTCGGTGAATTGTGGCCAAACCTTCCCCAAAGCCAGACAAGTGGCTTTCGCGGTCCTTAAAGGTAAGTATTCAGGGCCATGATTTCCTGTGGGAACAAAACCTACTGTGGCAAGAAAATTTTCGTTTGTGCGTGGCAATTCGAACCGTGTTTTGACCGTCTAAGGAACATAATATAAGCCCTACAAAGTAAATCTCCAGACTCAGATCTGGTGCTATAGCAGCAGAGAAATAAAGGCTTATCAAAACACTTCCATAATTGAACATTTTTCTCAATCGCATTACGTTAAAAAATAAGCTTTTCATACCGTGTTCTTGCTTTTGATATATCTTGTGGCCGTTTACAGCACGACCCGCACGTTATTTCAGTGGTGTAGGAGGCGGGGGTGCAGGGGATGCAAGCGCATTCCCAAAAGTTTTGATTTGTCGAAACTCTGGTCAAAATCCCTAAAAATCCGAGCAAAAATGGCGCCCAACGTTTGACTTCTTTTCTCCAAAACCAAAAAACACATGTAGACCTTTTTTGGAGGACACGCCAATAACAATTTTTTGAAGGTCATGATCTTTGTGAGAGAAAATTTTTACAGAAAGTCGCACAAAAACGTTTTGGGCAAGTTATGGATAAATTCGGGCAAAAATCTTTCGCACCCCTAAAAATTTGACTGCTTACAATTATGCGTTATTTCGTAAATTATAAAATGAAATCCAGTTTTAGCATGTCAGTAAGCATTCAGATAAAGCGTCTGAGCTGCATAGTAAAACTATCTCTGGCTCAACAGTGCTGCTTACTGTGTGATACTCAAGAAGAGTTAAGGCTATTTCAGTAACCACTCATTACGGTTACTTATGGAACTATAGCTTTGAGTAAGTGCGTGATGTTGTCGCCGCATTAGATAAATTTCAACGTTCTGGTTTTTGTGCATTCAGAACTGCGAATGTGATGCAACCTTACATTCTTTGGCACTCCCACTTGTTCAAGACGAACAAAATTCGACACGGCATTCGGAGGTGCTGATCAATCTCGCAGTTCTCGACGGAAAAGGATAGCTTGAAGAAAGTAAGCACTGTCCACAGATAAACGATCATATGCATGATAAAACTCCAAACGATTACTCTGAACGCTGAAGCAAGGTTTTACACCTGCAGGAGCAAAAAGCTGAATCTGTTTTAACAGACAAAGAATCTTTCTCTGAAAGGCAGAAAAACAAATAAACGAGAATTCAGTGTGGCTGGGGTAAAGTCTACATCAGGACAAAGTAAGCAAACTCAAATACAAAAAAAACAGCTGGTAAAAATAAGTACACTTTTGAATTGAGAAGGAAAAGGAAACCTTATCTTTTTTGACACATGGCGTTTAACTTTTCAAAGATTACTCCTTTGATATAAAGCAAAAATGTGGACAAGTAAAAAATTTATTCAGATAACTCTAAAGATCTGCCATAAATCCCTACCTCACTTTTTACAAAATTGTTGCAAACAAGAAGTGATTTAAGGATCCGCTCACGATAGTCAACATTTCACGTGCGTGCAAACCGCATACTAGGAAAGCGTTAAATGTACGCCTTTGTTGTAAAAAATTTGATTTTCAACAAACAATATTGGTGTATTAATTGATAGCGACATCGATGGAAGACCATTCCAAACATGGCTTCAGGAAGTTTCGTGCGCATGCGCTTTTGCAAAACTGCTGTTAACCGAGTGCTTGTTCACAAAAGTTGTGAATAACTGGCTCAGCTGTCGCAGTTGCAGACCTGTAATTCAGCATTTTTTCGCACTTTTTCCGGACTGAGCAGAGGGTTTATGAAAAAACGTACGGTTTGCACTCACGTGAAAATGCTGACAGTTGTGCGACCTTCAAATAAAAAAGAAAAGCACTATTTTCTGAATTGGCTCAAACTGTGCTGCACACTGAGGACCTGCAGGGGTTAAATATTTTGTTCGATACCGGCCCAGGATTGGCAAGCTGCAACTTTCAGACACAGTCATCAATTCTGGAATATTTACACAATAAAACTACAACCCTGAAACTTCGAACTTCGTTCCCAAACCTACTGACCCCGGACTTTCTTTCGCCAAACTGCAAACCACATCAGGCCCGTAACCACGGTCGCAGTGGGGGCGAATCCCCCCTGCAAAATTGTTCGCCCCGTCTGGAAAAATGTGTTGGACATAGTTTAAAAATTTGGGTCACTCTTAGAAAACTCTTCGCCCCCCTGGAGTCCCAAACTGGTTACGGGCCTGCACCACACTCTCGCCAAGCCCTAACGTGCAATACATCTACACTCTTATGACAAAATATTCACTTTCTCCACTAACTACATTTTATTTGGTGAAATTAAAAAATCAAACCACATTTTGTCGTTGGCTATCAATTTTAACAAAAATAATGCCAAAGTTTTTGTAATTCCTGACAGTAGGCCTTCCTTTCCTTTCCAAAACCTGCTTTGTGTAATGTTTCATGCCCAGTTTTTTTTGTAATTTCCAGCTCAAACGTCTGCAGATAGTTGGTAATGGTTGAGAATCGAAAAGTTTGCAAAGAATGCTAAGTTCTGTGGAAGCTTCTCATAATGCCGATGAAATCCTCGTAGTATCTTCACAAAATATTTAATGCTTCGCAGCGTTTTCGTGCAAACGTTTTATACCAACCAGGGTGGGGTTTAATTATGCTCGGAATCTGGGGTACAGTTCCCTCCATTTGCAATTTCACTCATCGTTTCCTTTGTTGGCATTCCAACCTGGGGATAAGCCTGATTATATCCCGATTTACACATTTTCGTCGTCGCATCCCACTCCTTGAGAATCTGAGCACAGATAGATCAAATCTCTCGCGGATCATCTATCCAACAAACGTTTTGAAATTAACGGCCACTGACGGTCCTCGTCAAAAACTAAAATTCAACTTAAAACCAGCCCTTGTTTTCAGAGCTGTAGTCAAAGGTGTAAACGAGCATATACTAAATGCCTTCCTAAAATTTCAGAAAAAATGCGTATGCTTCCTTAACGTCTTGCTGCAATGAAACACTTTTTTAATGATTAGCTTCATGCTTTATCAAAACTGTGCTGCTCCATCAAATTTCGATCGTAAACCTTCGTAAAAATTTTAACTGCAAGTCTAGCTTTCTTAAAAATTGCGTCGGTAGCTTACGTCACTGCTAAGTCATTTCCATCATAGCGCAGTAAATTTCTCTTTATCCAACCAACTCTATATTCATATTTCGTTGTCCTCTAGTTTCGAGAAATAGTTAATCGATAAACCCATTGCTCCGCCGTATGGTTTGTAAAATCTTCGCGAAGGTGGTATCCCTTGTTAAAATGTTCATCATGGGCTAAACCTTGATGCAAACCAATGGCACATATAAGCTGCACTACATTGTCACGAACGTAATGCCTACCTTCTTCGAAGGCGGGACCCATATACCAACTTACAATATCACACTCTGGTTAAACGTAGCGTTGTGCTAACTATGACCCTGACTTACCTTTACTGATCTCACATCGGTCCCACTTATTTTCCAAGGCTTTTAAAAGGACATTTCCTCTAAGATATTAACATATACCTGAGAAGTGGCAAAGATTGGTTGGTTGCATTAGATCACCGTCGAGGTTGCGGTTTTAGTTGTGTATACTTAAAACTCCATTAGACTTGTTCGTCACTGCGGAAAAGTGCCATAATGCTGCCACCAGAAGTTTGAGCTTCGGTTTAGAGGCGGTGGGAAGAACTGCCAATGACCTCTTTGCGAAGAGAAAACTATGCATTGTGACGCAGATAGAAGCCTGTGATGTACCTGTTCGAGGAACACAATACACGTCACTTTAGGCGTGTTTACTCCGCGTACTGCAGGGCAACGCGCGACAAACAGGCAGTGCCCGCGAGGAATAAACGGATTGTATCTGTATCTAAAGCAAGAAGGCACGCACGGCTTTGTACTTCACCTGTGACACGTGTGGATCTCGTTGCGCTCATACACGGCAAAGGCAATAATTTAGAAGGTTTTTCTCGGAGGAGGTGAACGTTTATGTTACTTCAGAGATAAACATTGGGGCGTTTGCAAAGCTGTGATGTTGTGTGCGACTGCAAAAGTGGCGCAACAAACATGTGCTGGCAGAGCAGCAAACAATACAAACAAGTTTAAGAACCGCGCCCAAGTATGCGGTTGATTTTGGACTACGTTTTCTCTTGCACGTGATTTTGGTGTGCGCGTGATTTCGTTCAATTGCTTATTTGCTTTTGCGTTTTGTCTTTTTAGTTTATTCACTGAACTGATCAAAGTCTATTACTCACGAATGACCGAGTCTGAATTCGTGAAAAATAAAAGCGCAGAGGAAACGGGAAACTGTTTTTGCCGACTGGGATCTTTTTTCGCTGAGACATTTCGGTCATTTGTCCCGACATAGTATTAAAACTCATTGCAACAGCATCCACTAGCCTACCTTTTCTGACATTATGACCGAACTGACTTAATTTTGTTCGGTCATTTTTTTTTAATTCGGTCTATGACCGAAAAAGTAAACCAAGGTCGCCTAATCGACGCTTACCAGCAACAGCCGCCCTTCCGTCACACATCTTACAATATGATGCACTATCTACCGGTGTGCTTACCCGTAGAAAGTTGGATGTCATGGCTGAAAATGCCTTCCTGCAATTGAAACTTTGTGAATCTTTAGGATGAATTCTCAAAACTGAAGAAAATTTTGACAAAGAATTGGGCAAAAATTTTTTCATATTCTGTAAATGTTAGTAAAACATTTTTGAAGTTTTGAAAGTTACGTGCAGTTTTTCGTAAATTTGACAAGAATGCTATGATGAAATTGTTAGTGGTGTGGAGATTTCTACTGAGAAGGAAAACGGAAAAAGACTAAAGAAAGGTTGGGCGAAAAGTATTTTATAATTAATTGAAAAAAATGGTTAAAACTGCTTTTCTCTTCCAAACATTTTGTTCTTTTTCGGCTATAGCGGGGCATGCCCAAACTACAGTTTATTATACTGTTGAATGATACGGGTACTTATGAGGCAACTGTTGCATTTTCTGTGACAATAATTTTTGCAACCGATCTAAATAGAAAAAATTTGCAACGGAAAAGGTTGCACATTTAGCGATGTATCAGTCAAGCGGCGCTACATTTCAGTGACATAACAGTGCATTTGCAACCTTAAATGATTTTGTTGATGGTCGTCATTAGATCATGATGTTATAACCCGTATACCTGTACAACAGAACAAACAACCCAAGCCTTATTAACTAGTTACTAAAAATCCATCGTGGTTTTTGTCTGCTGACGGAATTGTGGTACTATTTGGTATAGGCTAATACAGTTTAAATTCGTTGGTAGCGCCACGACCTGCATGCCTGTCAAAATATCTGTTGTTAACATTTTAGATTTTTGTTTCAGTCTCAGAAGACAAAACTAAGCAAGTTGTTGCCAAACGATGCTACGATGTATACTGAACTGCAGAAAAAAGTATGTGATCAACCGTCATTACGAGTCGCCCTGAGCACTTCAAGATTGCAGAGCTACCGGTAGTTAGGCCAGATTTGAACGAGTGCAACTCTCTCTGCACACAGGTTAACGCCTACACCCGGGGAAAGGTTGGTTCACTCAAGGATACGCGTTTGTGATGAACCTTTTTTCGGTCACTGCTGCAGCAAAGGATATTCAAGCCGTTAAAATGTAAAATAGAATACAACTAACTATTGGATAATCACTATCATCATCTACCAAAAGGAAAAATTTTTACAGCCAAGAGTCAGACAGAATATATATTCATCTTACTGAGTACGCGTCTCCAGTTTTTATTGAAATAGAATTATTGACGAATGGTTACTTTGTTCTCAATTTTCTAATTTCGGTTTTCAAGTACGCATGGAACACCCTTACATTAACTTCAACAAAACATAGGTGATAGGATTTCAATATATGATGCAATCTTTTCGAGACTTGCTCCCACGCAAAACTTAACAACGGTTTCCCAGTATCCCCTTCATGTGTTCACCCGAAGTTACGTAATCAAAACGCCAGCAAACTATCCGACAATAACGTAAATTCAATAATAATTTAATCCATTAAATAGGTGTTTGCACACAAACAACACTGATAGGAGCAAAACACTTTAAGAGCTAGTGACGGATTTACGCATAGGCCAAATAGGCCATGGCCTAAGGCCCCGCGCTTTTGGGAGCCCCGCGCAACTCTTTTCTATATGACGACTCAATATTAACTAAAAATTTGCGAAACTACGCAGAGGCTTAACTTGACAATTTACCTTAAAACGAGCGGAATGCAAATGTCTACTCTAGACTCTTTTCAGTACAGTAAAAACACAACAATTCTGTGAATCTGGACCTGAGAGAGATGCAGGACGCCTTTGCGAAAGTTGTTACAAAAAAAGAACGAAAAATTAAAAAAACGGTACTTAATTGATGTTCAATTATTCACTGACAAAAAGCTCGCAACAACGCAAGACCCCCAGACACTGCAAATCTCAAATGAAAAGCAATATTGCCAGTATTGGATCCTACGTTTGGTTGTTTTTACTAGATTTCGCGCAAAGTGAGATTGCTTTTTGAAGCTCTATATGTTAGTTAAATTAGCTAGAACAGTTTCTCGTCAGCTTTACTGGGAAAAACGTGTCAACATTCGGCTTAATTCCTATGGTTGGCTGAGGGTGTTGCGACAATACTTTGCTGCTGTGCAAAACTTGTCTTCATGCTGTTTACCATCGGCCAATGGCAGAGAGCAGGGCTTCTCAAAATATGGGTCGCGGCCCCAAATGGGGTCGCGAAATGCAATTTTGGGGTCGCGAAACCAATTAGCTTCACAAATCAGATATAAAAATTTTTCTAAAATTTACAAGAAAATTGATAGTGGGCTTGCAGTGAATCTATTTCTACTGCATTTTTATTTTTAGAGGCAATATCGTACTTTAGGCTGTCAGTTGTTTACTATGCTGCCTGCCTGAGCTATCAAATGATAATAAAAAAACAGGCACAAGTTATGCATTGTTGCACCATGATTGTTTTAACGTACTGACCGATACTGACCTCACTGCATTCATTCCGACACGACGGCATGCTTCTGTTTAGACTCTAGGTCTACTCTAGGGGCTAGGCTAACTGCTTTGAGAGCACACCGAGTGGTTTCAAACTAAAGTTAAAAGCTTCATACACAGTTTCAGAAACATTTTCGACTTTGATTCAGGAAAAGTTGGATCCACAAACCACACACAAATGAAACCTTAGGAGGGCACACCACTGCCATGCCCAGGATTAATTTGCGGAGTTATTTAACGACAAACGTTTGCAACTGGAAGTGTTAAGGTTAAGTTAACCCTTAACACGTTATCAGAACGGTCTCATAAAAGATCACGAGTACATGAAACACTCCTTGAAGAATTATGGAGAAAAGAACAT
>JGI24021J15306_10001940_pt1 | contig 21371 bp, 14 predicted proteins | sample Ectturendosymbi1_FD_15306 | JGI IMG/M metagenome (IMG submission 15306)
CGCGGAAAATTTTGGGGGGGCCACTGGGGGGGCCAGTTTTGCAACAATGGGGAGCTGTCAATGGTCTATGTAGGACTTTCAGAAAGAGACCTACTCCAGTGGCATGACCTAACGCGGAAAATTTTTGGGGAGACACTGGGGAGCTAGGCAAAATTTTGGGGGGAAGCGGCCCCCCTGGCAACCCCCTAGCTCCGCCCCTGCCTGGATGCATGATTGTCATTTAACTGTTTATGGGACTCCAATCTTGGGACATTAGTTGTCACTTGTTAGTGTAAGAAAAATACGTTACAGACATTATATTTCTGATCTTGGTGGGATAGCCAAGTTATGTTAAATACGAGCGCGCAGCAAGCTTTAGGAGGTTGTATCTTTCAATCAGTTTTTGCTGATACACGTTACCTTTGGGGTCAACAACACTGCTTTCAGTGACCGCACAGAGTGTGAAACATTGCAGCCCACCTTTTTCGAACTGTTTGAAAAGTTTTGTGAATTTATGATGTGAGGCACTTTTAAACTGTGGTGATTCTCTGAAAGATTACATAAATTGACCAACAAAACAGCCGCTTTCTGGCCTAGAAAAGGTGAACTTTTTCGTTTGATACCCAACAACTGTCACCACCAGAACATCTACGGTATTTGAAACAAGTGAAGACGTTTTAAACGACCTCCTCTTTGATTGCCCCCCACAAGCGACTGGCCCGGGTCCGCTACTGCACTACAGTATAAACATAAGACCATTTAACTGCTGTGAAGTTAAAGAAGCGTGTTTCGATATCATGCAATCATCCTTTATTGCATCCTGGAAATTCCGCTTACAAAGGAAGATGCTCTATAACAGAGACAAAGAGCATATGGTGTTGGATTTTGCACGCCTATTACGAAAACTGTTTCTCAAAAGCACACTCTCATTTTGAAATGTGGAGGCACACTGCACGAACACCATGAAGTGCGTATGTTTTATGCAACGCTTTTATTATTCCAAAGCCGTTCCGAGCCAAATCCATAGAGTATACACAGATGAAAATTTCATAAAACATGCAGCAACTACCCTATTTGTAATTTCAGTGTGAATAAATGGTGCTGTGTGATTGTATAGAGGATAAACCATTTCGCATTACGAATCGCCGTTTCCTACTCGTGATTGTATTTCATACGTGAGATCCGGTTTGTATCAACTTGTCATTCGCTTCAAGGGAATTCGTGTGTGCGCGCTCCACTGCGTTCGTGCAGCAACCTCGATTCGCACTGTGTTCGAAGTTTTGTCCTTTTCGGCGTGGACGTCACGTTTCAGAGAGTCGAGTTTTGTATCACTAGCGCACGGACCACGTTGGCTGCTTCTGCTGTCGCGACATCGCAAAGCTATTTCTGCTGCTGCTAATCAGAAGCCTTTTTGTAAATAAAGATTGTGCACCAGGAAATGTGTGAAACGAACTATCAAAGACGTGAGAGCCAAAAGCCTTGCTTCGGCTTGGCAACTTAAAATGTCAGGCAGTTTTAGTCGGGAGTTAGATCAGTACTCATACTGTACAACGACTAGGCTGCCTCGTTGGTAGCGTTTGGGGAAACCAGCATCTCTGCGTGCAACGACAGCATTCCTCGCAAGCAACTTCTCCGCTGGGCAACATCCCAAACCTCCACATAGGTTCCTACACTAAAGGAACCCCTATAATTGGAAAGAACGTAGAAAGGCGAATCTGATTTGTTTGTAAATTGTTTTTTCAGTTTTTCCAAAGGAAAACTTTCAATAACTGAAGCTGAGGAAAAAGTGATAGACACAAAACCAACAACTATAAAGAGTACATGAATGGATTGTACGATCCTGTTGCCATATTCGTGCTTTTGACGCAAATCTCTTTGTTAGAAGTTATATCGTATAATTTATTTGAACATGCCACTGTTTGTACTATGGTCAGGTCCACACTGTTGAAAATCTTCGAGGTTTGGTTTGACAATTTGATTGCTGCCATACTTCGATATACCTAAGGCTATGATGGAAGTACAATAAAACAAGAATACGTACGTACTATCCTTGTCTTTGAGCACATGTAATCAGCGATCCCTCTAAGAAAATCTTACACTGGGAAAATGTTTGTTTTAGTGCAGATGTAGATTGCGCATCATGTACACAACTAGTCAAGCGTTACAAGAGCTATGCAATACATATACGATATTAAGTTTGGAATGTTGCCATTGCGCGAGAATGAGATTTCACTGCGGAATGGTATGGCGGTACTACGCGCTTGCGCAGGTGTGCACCTTGGACGGAACACTGCTTGTAGTCATTTTAGCAGGGTCTTCAAGTCTCTTAAGCCGTCGACCCTTCGTGAAATTGTTGATTTCTCATCGACCCCGCACTTCTCACATCTCAATACTACAGACAATCGCTACATTTGCATTAAGTGTACTGTAGTTGCGATAACAAACCTGATATGAAAGTAATTGATTTTTTATTTATCTTTTGTTTCATGTCACTCAGCTAATAGACAGAAACAATAGAAAGGGCCATCATACAAAAAGGAAACCAACTGTCAGTGAACATTAACATAAATGAAAACACAATGGCAAAATGACTGATCAATGAAAACAGAGAGTGTCAGTGTGCCACCATAGGATTGGTGAAGGACCATGGCGGTCATCTGGTCAAACAACCTTTTTGACAAGTGTTGAAAATAACGGTTGTCATTATTGAGAAGTCTTGAAAGTAGCAGCTGTAATTAAAAATAAGCACAGTTAGGAAGACAAACAAACAAACACAAAACATGGTGAAGTTCATGTACAGATGAGAACAGCATGCCTACGTGCATAAAGGAGTGGATCAAATTTAATTGAGCAAATTTGGTGGGGTAATAAACTGTTTAAACACAGTATGTAAAAAAAGTAACCAATAAGGTACAAAAGAAAAGCAAAAAAATAACTATGTAATGTAGTTTTATGCTGAAAAAATGGAATGTGCTCAGAAAAGAACAAGAAACCAAAAAGTAAAGATACATAAATAACAAACAGAGTTACATACCGTAATAAAAATTACTGAAACTACCATCGTTGCGTTCTTGATAAGTGAAAGGTTGCTAAAATAGATGATTATGAATCTTTTTCACGTAAGAGATGTTTCTTTAGTATCCATTTGAAGGTAAAGCGTCAGAAAACTTTGCAGTCTGGTATTGAAGAGCAAACGTTTGGGCCAACAAATGTAATGGAACATTTTCCTGAAGAAGAGTTTACTCTTGGTAAAAACAGTTCGTTAGAAGTGGATAATCTTGTGGAGTAAGAATGAATAGAACTGATCGAAATTCAATAGTTGTCAAAATAGTTTGGAAGCACCTTGTTGTAATAAGGGTGCATAAATTTGCCTGCTGATAAGGTATGAAGTTTGGGAAGGCATAAGATGTGCTGGAAAGATTCTTCCAGATATGTCTGGTTAGTTGGACATAATAGTTTTGTTGTGGACTGATCGTGTGCAACGCCGACCGCTGTGTGTATTGGTTTATGTTATGCTAATGTCACACATTGATATGTAATGTCGCGCATGCGCAATGGTCATTCTTGTTTGTTAACGTCTATAAACAGGCTGTGCAGTTTGGTATCTGAGTGTGATTGATATTCCCAAGCCTTTCAACTGGGCTAGCAGTGCCACTTACGAAACCTAGGAACCCTAGCGAGCATATATCAACATGGTGGCAGCGGTGTATGGTTGCTGATCTCGTAAGCGTCGCTCTCGTCCATTGTTGGTGGATTAAGTCAGATAAACATAGGCTGCTCGACAGTTAAGCCTACCTTTGAGCACTGTGGCTGATATTGCTGCTCGACTACCGCCGTTCCTCGACATGCGTGACAGCAACCTTGCCCTCACCTATGCTTCCTGGAAGCGACAGCTTGATGTCTACTTGCTAGTCAGCGTCTACACAGAGAAGCCACCCAAGATTAGGCGTGCAATCATTCTCAGCGTTGGAGGCCCCCGTTGGAGCGTTTCCACCAGCATACATATGACCGCCCAGTTGAAGTGGTTAATGACCACAAACCAATCCAGGTCATACTACAGAAGTCATTGAGCCAAGCTCAGAAGCGCATACAGGCCCTACTCATGCGTCTCAACCGCTACGGCATTGATTTTGTGTATGCACCTGGCAACACCCTGCTGCTCGCCGACACTTTGAGTCGTGCCTACCTGCCTTGTGGCCCAAGCAACAAGGTCGCTTCTCACACAATGCAGGTGAATGCATTGCAGCCTCTACCTGAGGAGAATTTAATCAAAGTCCGCAAGGCCATGATAAGCGATGTTGAGGCCCAGGCATTGCTCAAAGTCGTCAAAAATGGTTGGCCCCGTGACAGATGCCAGCTTCCCCCTGTAGTGCAACCGTACTTCCCCATCCGGGACACCTTGAGTCATCAAAAATGACATCATTCTCAAGGATGAACGTATCTGGATCCTCAAGGCCCTCCGACCTGACATGAAACGGCAGTTACACTCAGTTCACCTTGGGTTGGCCAGCATGATGCGTCGAGCACGCGACACCATATTCTGGCTGGGCATGCGCCATGACATCCAACAGCTGGCAGATAACTGTCACATTTGTCAAGGAACCAAGCCTGGCAACCAACGGGAGCCATTATACCAGCATGAGGAGGGTAGCACGCCTTGGGAGAAAGTGGGCGTTGACATATGTGAGTTCAGTGGCAAATCGTATTTGATCACTGTTGATTAATTCTCGAATTTTATAGAAGTTGATTTGCTCACGAACACCTCTGCAAAATAGGTGATACATTGCTTGAAGCGTCATTTTGCTCGTTATGGCATTCCCCCTGTCAGCATTCTGACAATGTGCAACAGTTCGTGTGTACTGCTTTTACTGAGTTTATGCAGTCATGGCGCATCATACACAGTACTTCGTCCCCAGGACACCAGTCCGCCAATGGCAAGGCCGAGGCTGCTGTGAAGAGCGTCAAGAATATGCTCAAACGCACCTCATTTGACAAGTCTGACCAGTACTTGGCTCTGCTTGAAATGCGCAATACCCCACGCCAAGATGTCAATGGCAGCCCTGCCCAAATTGTGTTTGGCCGTTTTGCACGTTCGGTATTGGCAGTGTTTTTGAAGCCTTGTACCGCCTTGGATGTCCGCAAGCGTCCCACTCACCGGTGCCAAATCAAGAAGTGTTATGACCGTCGCGCCAGACCCCTGAGAAAACTGCATGCTAACCAACCTGTTTATTTTCAACACCTTGACGGAAGGGTTGGACTAGAGGCACCATTGTGCGCCGCATTGGCCCGCGTTCGTACATTGTAAAATCGTTTGATGGCAGTACTTACAAACGCAACCGTGTGCATATTCGCCCTTTCACATCTCGTGACCCATCACACAGTGAACCGCAGCACTACAACACAAGTACGCCAGTTCCTTTTGTTTCTCATTCTGATGTTACCTGTGACTCGCATGCTGTACCAGTGAATACGCAATCCCGATCAGTGTCTTCAAATCCTGGAGACTCTTCACGTAGCAATAACTCCAGACCTCAGCGCGATAGACGGCCACTCGTCTGGAGGCGCGATTACACTGCCTAAAGCTGATGGTGCCCACCTCTCTGCTCTGTACCGTTTTGCCTTTTGTACATAGCCTTTTGAAAGAAGAAGGGATGTTGAGTACTGATCGTGTGCAACGCCGACCGCTGTGTGTATTGGATTGTGTTATGCTAATGTCACACGTTGAGATGTAATATCGCGCATGCGCAATGGTCGTTCTTGTTCGTTAATGTTTATAAACAGGCTGTGCAGTTTGGTATCTGAATGTGGTTGATATTCCCAAGCCTTTCAACTAGGCTAGCAGTGCCACTTACGAAACCTAGGAACCCTAGCGAGCATTTATCAACGAATTTTATAGCTCTATTTTGGAGTTTAATGAGAGGCTGAACGGTTACGTTTGAACTTCGAAGAACGTCTTCAATATAGGATTGAGTAAGCAAAGTAGGGGATGAGTTGTACACCACTTTGAATAGAGATTGTGTTGTGCAATGCTTGAGTTTGGATAAAACTCCACAAGCTCTTGATCGTCGATTTTTCACCTTTTTGCATTAGGTTTCCAGCTTAACTTATTGCCAAGAAGAACACCTAAGTATTTTAGGTTATCATGGGGAGAAATGCTATGGTTATTTGTAACAACTTTGAATGAAGCAGGATTGTGTTTATAAGAAATAAATAACATAAAGTTAGTCTTATAGTAATTAAGAGAAGGTCTGTTGGCTCTGAGCTAGTGGTCTCTTCCCACCGGCTATGACTAACTCTTCCCACTCAACTACACTTTGCTTCGTCTTTGGGATTGCTTTTCAAAGGAAACTTTGGACGCCGCAGCTTTCAACACCCACGCAAAAACTATGTTACTCGGGTATTAGAAACATTTTTCGTTGGTGTACAGTAACCAGGTACATTGGTTTAATTAAATATCGCTGTTACTATGAGAGCAGTCGAATCATGAGGTATCGCTGTTGTATCTTATTCAGTTTCATTTTTTTGTTGCGTTCACTAAAATTGGTCGCATGAAACTCTTGTATAAAGTAGTGGGATGCCTTTAGTCTCCAAGCGCAAAGCGAATAATGTGTCTCCCGAACTATAATCGATCACCTTGTCCTCAGCCTGCTTAAACTCTATGTCACCATTGCAGTGCTGCACTAGTCCATAACTGTTGAGGTATTTCGTCTCTAGCCATCACATATATTTCCAAAATATGTGAAAAGAGCGAATGTTTATGTGACAACGTTAAAATAATTTCTTGTGGTGGATTGACCTAGCCCTCAACGCATTTTGCTTCCATGAATGATATGAAGGCATTGCGCATATTAAACCTTATACCCAAAGCAACAGACTGTACTTACTGCTTGAAACGGTTTCCTATACACTAAAAGCAACTTAAAATGCAAAACGCTACCTAATTGATCGACTTCGCATGAATGCCAATAGTGCAACGATAGTTGCTGCACACGTGTCACAGCCAAACTCATAGGCGTACGGGAAGGCATTTTACTGGGGGCAGAAAAGATTTGCCCAGAAAATAACAATTTTCCCTAAAAATAAACAATTTGCCCTGAAACTATTTTAAAAATTTAATCCGAATGGGGCCTGAAACGTTTTGTAAATCTGTTCTATACAATTGAATTCGTTTATAACGGCTTCCTCTGTTACGTAGATTCGCCTGTCACGTTGCATTTCGTTCGGTCCCGATGGCATCTTTCTGCAATAACATTGTTTATGCAATCCCGTCGAGGTGCCGTTATCGGCACATTCTGTAGTTACCTTGCTTGTTAATTCAAGAGGGTGAATTACCTTGCGTGTTGTGTTCTCCCAGACAAGAAACTTTACTGTAATTGCCTTTACTGATGCAAATATGTACGCGACTTGGATGGCGCAACGCAGTGGTAGAAATGGACGGTTCCTGATGGAAGGGTCTGATTTCTTACACCTGCCTTTGTTATCGTTGCTGTGCGCTTGAGCAAGGCACTTGAAGACGCGCACTCATAGGGGCCAAGCAAACTGCACTTCCAAGTTTACCTACCTCAGCCAGTCAGCTAATTTTTGATGTGAAGATCAATGCTGCAACAGATAACTGACGAGTTCTATGAAAGCACGAAAAACCTGGCATTAAAACTTCTGTTAATAAAAAACTATCATCTTAACACCCTACACCTCTACCCAGCGCAAACTCGAAAACGAACAAAGAAAGAGTTACCATATTCTTATATCAAGCTGCTGACCCACCGATATCGGATTGCTCGATTTTTATCGAAAACGAGGACTTGGTCCAGATAAAAGTCATTATAACCTGTCACGTCTTTGGTCCAGATTACACAATAAATTAGCCCAAGTCACACGGATCACCCCCAAGTGAATATACACTGAATATACTGTATTGAAAATTTTTTCACCGTTCAAGATTTTTGAGCAACATGCGCTTGCCTTGAAAAACAGAGTTTGCCCTGAAAATTTTCACTGTATTGAAATATTTTTTATCATTCAGAATTTTTTAGCAACTTGCGCATGCTCTGAAAACAGAGTTTGCCCTTAAATTTTCAAGCCAGGTGGAGGCAGCTTCCCCTACCCCACCACCTCGTACGCCTATGGCCAAACTTATATTTTGCATGTTGGGCAACTAGTGAGAAAATGTAAAGGAGCCATGAAAACTATCAAACAAATGTAATCACGCGATTAAAAGATTTTTGATATTTTTATTTTTTGTTCTAACTCAAATAAAGCAAAAGGTTGCATTTTTCAATGGTTGGTGTTGATTTGTGGCATAATCTCTTTCCACATTTCTTCGTCGTTCAGACATCTTCTGAAAAAAAATATTATTTCTTGTAACACCTACTGAGGAAACAATAAAAAGATTCATAAAACTATATTTGCAATTGTTCACTGGTTTCTCTTAGAGTCAGTAAATATAATTCATTACATGGCACAACGTAGATGAAACAGTCAATGCAAGAGCGACATAAAATAATAGACGATTAAACGACCGATAGGAAATTTACAGCGCAAAGAAGACTTGTAGAAATCTACATTATCTCAAAGTGATGCTGTGCATGTAATGGCACCAAGAAGAGTTAATTTAGACCTTTTGCTTGTGAAACCGTCTCTATGCAACCTAGGACAGATCTTTGGACTGAAAGCATTTCGTGTCGTAACTACCTCTATCTGGGTGCGGTAATTGTAATATACAACACTAGAAGATGAGAAGGAATCAGTTGAGGATTGTTGCCCAATACCCAACCATCATAATGTCCTCAGCGAAACGCAAAAAATTTCTTCATGGGTGACATCATAAGATGCTTGTGAACATTATAAAATCTCACTGCCTAATCACAAGATTTCTGTTACTTCAAAACAATAGCAAAGAACATAAATGATGATAAAGATTTTCACAATGAAAAGAGCAGTTGACTTATATTTCCAAGCGCTGGCAACTTCACTAGCCCTCAAGCATATCGTACATATGGATAACAGTTTGTCCAATTCAGTGTTAATCTGGAAGTTGTTTGGCAAAACATGTCATAAAAACAGCAATTTATAATGGAAGTTGGATCTGAACATATCAAAGTTAATATTTATAAATGGACGTGAAATGTGTTTCGTAAGCATGAACAAACGGAAACATACACTTTTTTGTTTTTCCAGATTTTAAGTCTTTTTTCATGAAACTAAGCATCCCTTTCCTATCGATGCTGAGGCACACAATTTTTAGGAGAAATTTTGATTATATACTGTTCAAAGATGACAAACTAAAGGTTTAGATGAAGGTTTTTAAAACAGAAACACAATTCAACGTGACAATCGTGAAACTTTGCTTTGTGTCTGTGCGAAATGTTAAAGACTATAAATTCATTTATTGATAGCTTTCAAAGTGATATCTGAATGGAAGTGTAGTTGGCATACGGAGATGAGGCTTTTAAAATTTTGCGTCTCTTTATTTGCAGAATCATACGTATAGTCACAAAACTGTGCGAAATCTTTTTTAAGAAATTAAGGTGTTTAACAAACTACTTGTCTTCACGGACTCTATGAACCAATTCCAGCAATTCCAAAAGTACTATTTTCTGGTCCCATTTGTTTCAACCTGTTCAATGGCACTCAGTAGACATGCAATCGTCCCAATAACATATTCGCAAAACGTTTTTATTTTGAGCGTGACTGTTGAAGCGATGTCGTTGAGGTTTTGAATAAGAAATTATAGAAGAGTACAACCAGTGGTGCAGATTTGCAAAACCAGTGATTTGTATGAAGATTTTCAAATGTTTTTTTGTATTCAGTCTGAGCAAGAAGCAATATTGTAAGGTGACCAACCTCAATTCGACCAAAAACATTTTAATTTTCTCAAGGTTTTATCAATTCGATATTAATTCCTAACAGTTTCAACACACACATGTAATTTACTTATTCCTGTGGTTTGTTTTCAACCTTTTTCAGGCAGCAACCCATTATCCCACTCAATTTAATCTTACGCTCCCCTTCTGAATATTTCCAGTCAGGCATATGACACGCAGTTGTGTTTGCACAATAGAAAATCAAAATGACTAAAAAATAACTTACGATATCGCTATGTTGAACAATGACTCATTTATTGAAATGATGCATATGGCAGCATCAATGAGGGAGACCCGTGCTGTATACAAATCACTCCACACCAAAACTTCTTGAAAACTAGAATAACTACCAAATTAGCTACCGCAATCACATATCTAATTTGCAAACACAGCACATTCTAATGTCACAAAGTTATTCGTGCGTTGCCAAACACAACAGTACTGTAATGGCCATAATCACGCTTAAAATAATTTTGAATGAATGAATGGGCTATCATCTTTGCCAGATGATCGTATTATTTGGCTGTCACAAAATGGTTCCATATAGGAAATATAATGATCAAGAAGTAATTATTAATATTTTATCAGAAGCTCTCGCGACTCCCAGAAAAATTGCAAACGACACTACTGCGGACGCGACGCCCAGGTTGAAAACCACTGACTTATACAGAGAAAACACAAAACGAATATACCCAGATCTGCACTAATAATGTATTGCGAACAATTTATTGAAAAACAGTCGCAGGACTTGCAGAGAGATTAACGGCTCTGCTAAGTTAATTTCTTAGTTAAACTCGCAAAACGTACCTCAATCCGTTGAAAACTGGTAACTACTGATTTTCGTTAATTTCCTTCATCACGTTGAGAATGGTGTCGGTCAGGTGTTCACGAACAATATCCCCTGATTGAAGTCATTTATAATAGTAGCCCCATAAAAAATCTATTATGGATTCTTAAAAGTTCGATTCTTATGAAAGTCGATAATCTGCTGTCTTCGACGATTACTAACTTTATTTCATTTGCTTTACAACTTTTCATCAGAACATCAGTCTTTTGATGTACTGTATTCAACAAAATGTTTAAACAAGGAAATTAAACAATGTTTTGGGAGAAACTATATGAAATGCAAAATGCTCGTCGCGTTGACGGGAAAAGGCGATCAAGTTTATTTGGGTAGATACTCTACAGATCTTAAATATCGATGTTGGTTGGATTTCAACCAAAGTTTGACACATAAACGTGGCTTTAGTTTATTCAGAAATCAGTTACAATCTCTGCTAAACAATTAACTTGCACAAAACCTGCAAAACGGCATGCTGAGAAAAACAACAGTGAAGCATCACATTAATAAACCACAAAAAGCACAATGGTTCACAGTGTTTGGTGAATTTTCTGGAACCCAGTTGTAAAGTCGAAACAGCAGCTCAAATTCAAAGAAAAGTGTTTATCTACTTACTCAGCCATGGCCAAGTTCCTCGATGCCTGTAAAAACGATTCGTTGATGTAAATATAATTGTACAACTTGCATTTTGTGAAAAAGAAATAGAAATGGTAACACATGTTTGGTAGAATGCACAACATAATTTGTGATTATGGTTCATTACTTTTCGCACACGACCGTTATTCACATTTTTTCGTTTGATTTTGTCTATGTTCGATACATGTGTTTAGTGACACAATAGTTGCAATATTGTTTAAACTTATCAGCGAAGAATTGAAACAGAGATTTGCGTTTTAAATTTTGAACTTAAGTTGGCATTTTGTTGCCTTGTTTGCTTTCCATTTTGGTATTTATCAGGTAACTTAGCGTCAGTGCAAACGAAAACACAGCAATACTTTACAAAAATATAAAACTGAATTCATTTTTGAAAAACGCTGTTGAGCTTGAGTTTAAAGTACTCACGTCTTATGCTGGAACGGCCAGTCTGTACCGTATTCTTGAAACGGCCAGTCTGTACCAGCTCCTGACGAAAGAGCCATGCTGAAAACAATCGCTGCAAAGATCAACTTATTCATTGTGAAGAATTCAAATGATTGACCTGAACAAGTTCATAATAACATTTGCATGTCGTGCAAGGCACAATAGAACTTTCATAAATGCAAAACGAAGCTGTTCCGAACTGATGGAAATCAGAAACTACAAGAAACATAGATTTATTTGAAATTGAAAAGAATTCGTAGTTACATTTGATATGCGCTTGCGTTTGAACTATTATGGTTGTCAAAAATGAAAAACAAAATTTTCTAAAGTAAAGTATATTTTTCTGATTATTTTAATAGCTTCTTGTTGTTGCACATTTCCTGTAATTACAAACTGTTTTTGACTTGAAAATATCTGAGGGAATAAAGTCTATTGATCCGTTTTACCAAAGTTTTCTAAAAACCAACATTTAATGAACAATGCCAAAAATAGGCAACTGCTATTTAACTAAAATGCTAGGATTAAACATTCATTAGAAACATGAATCTAGTCAATTTCAAACAAATCTCTAAACTCTGAGAGTTTATTAGACAATTTTGAAATTGGCCTCAAATAAATTCGACTTTGAAAACGACTGCAGCTCTGTGTGATTCCAGATAGCATTTCGTAGATCTGCACCAAATTATGTTGTTGATTAACAAGTGAATAATGCTTTTAATTGAAGTAAGCCTTTCAATCATTGGAATAGCCAAGTAAATTACTCGTGTTGTTTAATAACTATCTGCTATTAATTATTGAACCTCAATTTATTTTCACCTATTTATTACATCACCCACAAAAACTATGAAGCTTTCGGCTTAGATCACTGTAAGCCGCTAACTATACTTAGTCAGTTCAATATATAGCCGTATACGATTGTGATGGCCATATGCACCAGCATACGGTAGAGTGATGAAGAGTTCTCAAAGTTTCAAATCTCGCAACGAAAAACTTCCGAAAGAATGGCAGAAGGTCCAGATGTTTATAAAGTATTACCATGTCCTTATGGCACTGAGTTTTCTATGTACAGATAACTAACTTTACAAAAAGCTGTAAAAAGTGGTAATTGTTATTACAAACTTTCTTCAAAGGAGTTTTGCTATTTAGAGGATGCATATTTTAATCGAGTGCTTATTTTAAGTGATTTTAATCGAGTAGGTATACGAAAAAGATGAACGCGATCTTTTCCGTTGAGCCGTTCTTTCGAAATACAAGAAAAGTCTCACATATATTCCCACTGGAAACCTTGAAGAGATGAAATCATAAAAAAGCGAATTTAAACCAATGTTTTCAAGCAAACAGTCTCCACGAGTGCGACGAAGTCTAATCGCACAACAAGTTTTTCCTTATTTTTTGCTGTTTGAACAAATTTTTGTGCTGAGGAAAATAGAAATCATATAAGCGGATTTATTGGACTTCGTCACATTTGTGGTGACTGGTTAGTTGAAAACAAATTGTTTGCAAGTCTGAATCATCGTAAAGTAACGAAAGCCCAACCACATGGGCTGATTCCACGAAAGCTTGCAGCAAACCTAGAGCTTTTAATCGTTGTAAACAAATCTTTTTCAAGATCACAATTCTTGTTTATGAAAGCTGATGACACACAAAAGTTCAAATTCAAATAAATTATGTTCAACAAATTGTAGAAATGAAAAACATTTTTTATTTACAAATAAGTGAAAAGCAGAAGTCTCACCTTGCGGTTTGACAGAATTGATGCATTTTCTTCTAAATATGGTGTGCTGCTTGCCACTGTCACACAACGACAGGTCCCATATGTCAAAGTACCAAAACGCTTTTCCAAGACAACAAGCAATCACAAATAATGTCTTCATTGATTTATGACGTCAATTTCAAATCGTCCAGCTTCATGAAATTCGTCAACAGCAGAAACATGCTTAAGTAACTCAGTCTGACCTGTTTCACATTGGCATTGAACGAGTTGTCAGAATGAAACCTTATAAATATTTAGTGCCATATTCTGCTCGCCATGTCCACATATACTGTAGATTGTTTTACGAATATTGTTCACCACTAGTCAAGATAGTGTTAAGCAGTTGTGTATATATATATATATATAATAAAACTTAATTTTCACAAAAACTGCAACGCACGTTGGATGATATTAATTCCAACTTTCAAACACGTGCTGTTAGGATTAGCATCTTAATAAATTGTCAATTGTCAAATTAGATATTTACCTTGAAGCAACGCATTATATCCTTTATCAATCAAACAAAGACGTGTGTTCTCGTTCAACATGGATTACTCTCACAGCATTAAAAATATATAAGTTTTTTAACAAGCAACTTGTCATCAACACCCTTAACGTTTTGCAACAATTGTGGATGTTGTCAAAATACAAAGTAGTTGTCACACGTTCACAATGGTTGTGGCGTGAAATTTTGAAAAAATCGTTATTCGTTACAAGCATTTTCCTGTCTGAAAGTTCATGCGAAAAGGTCAGTCATTCTCTAGATTCAATGAACGAATTGCATCAATATCACTCACCCTAAGATCATTTTCTTTTCTGAAACACGAGCTTTTTTCATGTGACCTTCTTTTCCGAAGCTTTACACTAATGAACGTATTCTGTTCGAAACGCTTTGACTTGGTGGTCGTTGCTAACAAGGACATTTTTTTCTGCAAGAACAACTTAAGAGCAAATCATATTCACTTTTCTAAATTCGTTTCAATGACACAGCGCACTTCATTTACAGTGCAGTTCTGATTCAGGGCGTAGTTGAAGCTTTTTAGAGCATTTAAAAGGTTTTTATCACTGTAAACATTGATCTTATCTTGTTTCGGCTTTCCGTAATTTATTTTGAAGGTGAAATTAAGAGTGTTGCCCATATTATCTGCATTTCATGGTTTTAGTGCACCGTGATTTCAAACGTGTGACTCTAGGTCTTCCTTCTGGAACAACGTTTACTCCTCAGCTTGCAAAAACCTGCCTCCGTATGCCGTTTGTCTCCATCGTGTTTTCGAAGTTGAGAATTCCGGATACAATTAAGAATGATTGACTGAAGGCAAAAAGACATCTGGTATTAGCAAAGCCTGCTCAAAGGTCCATTCACGATGCGACGAAACACCTGTTGAAGTCACAGCAAACAAGTTTTCTTTCTCGAGTGCGCGATGCATTTAGTCATGCAACGGGAAGGATTTCGTGATATTGTTATTTAAACATGGCAGTAACCATGGGCACAGCAAGTCTACACACAAATTCCTTGATTTATATGACACATTCATTACTGTAGTTGAAGACAGTCTTCAGCAATGTAATCACTAGGTACAGGGCGAAGTGACACCGAAACGTCAAAGACAAAGTGTGAACACTCGCTGTGTATCAAGTGATCCCTTACAACAGCACAAACAATTCTCATCAAGACATGCCATTTTACGTGAATACGACAAATCAGGATGACGTCTGCAGTTTTCTCTGTTTTGTTAATCTATGAGTGGTTCGTTGGTCATTTCCTTTGCAACAGTCATTGTTGATCATAATTTTTGAACAAATCCGTCGAGCCGTTTTGGCTATCGTACGTGGATCATGGTTGTTTTCCACTTGATCTCTGGAAAAAATGAAATGTCTTCTGCTTCCACAAGCGATTGTGATATTTCAACAGCAAAATCGCACTTGGAGGATCAAAGTCCCGTTTTAGTTCCGCGTGCGCCACATTTTTTGCAAAGTTTGGCCAGGTTTGCATCATCATAACTCGCCAGGCAATTGAGCTAGAGAGCTCTTCAAACCATTTAAGGATGCGGAAAGTCTTATAGATTCGATTATGGAAACACTGAGAAGTTTCGGATTTGAGTTTTCTGTGGGTGTCGTGATAATTGGGGTGAATTCAGATTTTTTGGGATCCCGCTGTCTGGGTCCCAACCCCAAGACGCAATTTTTTGTTTCTTTCTTTCGAAGAAATCTAGGCGAAAATCCGCGTTTTTAGAACCTCTGATTGGCATTCTAGCATTTGTGGTTCGAAACGTATTACCTAACAACCACAAATAATCAATTAATCCCCTAATGAGTTCCTAGGGAATTGGCTCATGGATTTGTTGGCCATGACTTTACTCTTCACTTTTACAAATCTTACTAATAGCCAGTGGTGGATAAAGGGAGTTATTTGGAGGAAACTGAATTCCCAAATGTCTATGGCACCCATTTGAATGGCGCCCCTTTGATATGAATGAACTCCTCTTTGTGCTTATAGAAGCTGAAACAAAAATAAAATAGACTCTCTCTGCGCAAGGTGTCCATTTCGATGAACTACAGAATTTGCGAGCTGGCTAAACCCTGAAGGGCCTGTATTACCGAGTAGGGTCATGCCTCCTCTGCACCCTGTGAGTGTGACGCAGAAGAACCAACCGTCGACCATGTTGTCCTGCAATGTTCAATCCATCGACCTCCCTATGGACTGCACTGCCTGACCGTTCTTTATGACGAGACAATCGAATGGCTGCTCAACATCCGCCCCGAGATCTTGTGCGGCCAAGCAGTGGATTGTAAAATATCGCTCAAAGGACGAAGATGAAGTCCAAGTAGTATTAACAATGCTGTTCGTTCGTAATAAGATTGCCCTCTCCGTTATTTCTTGTGTTCGTGAGGAACTGCCCAGTCTTAACCCGGTTATCACAAACTCAGTTCATTTTTCTCGCTGGCATGATTCCCATTAGCTGCGTGTCTGTGCAAAACTGACCTGATTTTGTTCCAAGTTTATTGCATTAATGCTCGATGGCAGTCGTGATAGTAAAGGTAGTAGTGAAAAAAGGAATGCATTATGGAAAACTTACAACTGAGGCCAGAATTTGAAGCTTCGAAACTGAAAGCAAGTTTCAGCTGTGTTACCAATGTAATACAAGCGACCGCAGAAGGTCTGTGTCCTACTTTTGCAACAAAAGGTGAGTAAATACTGTAAGTGTCTTGTCGGAACTAATGCCACTGCTTTTAAAGTAATCAAATTTCGTTGACCCACAACGTAGCATGCAAATCGCCAGCTAGAGCAACAATGAATGAAGACAACATGGGCATTCCACTTTTGTTCCAAGCTCATAGGCAGATTCTGTCGTCTTATGACAATGTATTAGCAGACAGACAGATTGTAGCTTGCTGCCGCCTATTTACTTCCGGTCTACATCAAGCAAACCATAACAAATGAATTAACGCACGTTACTGACTGTATCTGAACAATTCCACTAAGCGTGATTAGCTAGAATATTATGGGAAGCAGCCTTGTGGTGCAAAGATCTATGTCGTTATGGGAAACAGCCTGACGCTGCAAAGCTCCATGTCTAGATTTAGAAGCACCTTCCGACGCAAAGAACACATGTCTTGAATACGAAAGGACCAAATGTTTCGGTCCTCCTCATGCTCGAGAAGGGGCGACCTCGAGATTTCTCGCAACTAACAAAACAAAGCAACCGTCGTCAAGGAATACAGAGCTAGGCAAGAACACTCGTTCACAATTGCTCGGGGTTTGATCAGCAATCAAGTTGAGACGTCGAGTAAGTGTAATGCCAAGCATGATGCGCAGAAATTCTGCGAACGTTATACAGATATCGCTGAGAAAAGCGTCGACTTACTCCGGTCATCCATCTGCAAATTTAAAGAGACTATGTTTAAACATAGCTAAATTCCTGCAACAACTGATGAGCTTCCTGGTTCCAAAATGTCTTTTAAAAGCCAGCATCTTCCTTATACTTCATGAAACGGAATATGTGTTTTCAGTGCTAAGCTTTCATTGTAGCTCAATATACAGCACAAGTCTTTCTGCTGATATAGACATTTACATTGTGATATTGCGTCGGCCTAACATAACGAAATGACAAACTGTGAATGGTTCGTAAAATGCGAAGTTAATACTCAACTTGTTTACTATTTAGCTTGCCTAAATTACAACAAATCAACAATAAATTGATAGAAAGTTTAAATCTTTGGCTATTAAATTTTGTGGTGGTTTTAAATGAAAAACGAGAAAAATGTGTGTAGTCAGACACACCACCAACGAACATGCTTGCATTATGTATATATTGCAAGATAATAGTCAAATGATTGTCTTTATCTTGCTTCTGTTGAACAGGGTGACACTATTTTTCCAATAACCTGGTCTCGTGTCCTTGATAGTTATTTCTTCACATCGCCAGTCTGAACTTATAAACCGGTAACAAATATTTGCTTTGAATTATTGCTTTGCTTGTCGGCATTAAATTTATTTTAGAACAATACGCTTTCAAGCCAAGTGCGAACCGATCACGCCATTCTGAATTTGTTTTTCATGATATTAATAGCCAGCAAAGCTGCTTGACGTGGGAGGAATATAATAGCATATGCTCACATTAATTCTTTTGTGTCTGAAATTTCGCTTCAGCAGCAAATACACTTTGGATGTATATCTGACTCTAAAGATGCGCCAGGACACATGATTGTCATTTAACTGTTCATGTGACTGCAAGCTTTGGACCTTAGTTGTCACTTGTTCGTGTAAGGAAAACCATTTTGCTTCTAACCATGTCGGGAACACGTTACAGAAATTGTTTTTTTTTAATCTTTCTGGGAGAGTCAAAATATGTTAAGCACGAGCGCAGCATGCTTGAGGTTGTATCTTTGAAATAGTTTTCGCAGATACAAGGGAGTGTTGGGGTCATCAACAATGTTCTTAGTGACCGCATGGAGTGTGAAATATTGGAGCTCATCTTTTTGGAACAGTGTCAAAAGTTTTGTGAATTTATTATGTTAGGCACTTTTAAAATGTGGTGATTCTCTGAAAGAACACATAACTTGCTCAACAAGCAGCAACTCTTTTGGCCTAGAAAAGGCAACAGTTTTCGGTTGATTTGATACCCAACAATTGCCACCATCAAATACCATCTGCGGTATTTGAAACAAATGAAGATATTTTTGCCGACCTCCTCTTTGATTGCCCCGCCCCAAACGCCTGGTCTGGATCCGCTACTGCACTACAGTATAAACATAAGCCCATTTCACTGCTATGTAGTTAAAGGAAGCGTGTTTCGATATCATCCGACCATTTTTTATTGCATCCTGCATCCTTCCCACCCTGCATATTGCATCCTGCGTCCTCAGCTTACACACGAAGATGCTGCATAATAGAAAAAAACAGCATATGGCGTTGAGTTTTTCACACCTGTGAAGATACCTGTTTCTCAAAAGCACGTTTTGATTTTGACTTTTGAAAGCACACTGCACGAACACCATGAAATGTGGATATTTTATGTTAAAGCTCTTGTTATTCCAAAGCCATTGCTAGTAAGCAAGTAAGGTCCATAGTGTTTACAAGTATGAAAACGTCATATAACATGCAGTAATTAACCGATTTGTTATTACAGTGTAAATAATTGTGCTGTGTGATTGAAAAGAATGCAGAAAGCGAATCTGATTAGTTTGTAAATTGTTTTTTCAGATTTTTTAAAGGAAAACTTTCATTAAGTTACAAATTAGGAAAAAGAGATAGATACAAAGCAACAGCTGTAAATAGTACATGACATTATAATGGGTGGTATGATCCTGTTGCCATCAGTGCTTTTGCCGCAAAACGTTTTTTGAAAAATTACGTTGTATAATTTGTTTGAACGTGCGGCTGGTTGTACTATGGTCAAGTCTACACTGTTAAAAATCATTGAGGCTGGGTTTGACAAGCTGATTGTTACCATGCTTCAATACACTTGAAGCTATGATGGAAGTACAATGAAACAAGAATAGGGAAAGTCGGAACTTACGAGCCACCTTTTTATTACATTGAATGTGTCCACAACAGGGTGTAATAGTTTTTGTTCAAATTTTGCGGTTGTTGTCTTGGGATTGTGGCATACTTTGTGGAAATGTTTGGAGCAAAGTAACTGGAATCTTTAAGGTTACAAGAAATATTTCATTCGTCACTCTACTGGATCAAGATCCACATGCGCTGGGACACACGAACCAACTTGAGGGTCCAATGAACCATTGGTTCGTTGCTGCAAGGTTTACACGTGCAATTCGTTTCATAAAAAAGGCGAATTAATGAAAGATCTAGAAGCTAACTGAAACACATTAACACTAGGTTTACCAACATTTTTCTTCCCCGCCAATTACCGGGGTGTCGAAAACGACACCAAAGCATTTACATCCACGTAAAAAGCAAACATTGCCGAATTTACTAAATTTTGCAAATATCTGTCCACACTAGGTGTGCTTTTATATTATTGGAGTTGACACAAAATGCATTTTATTGCAATAGTTCAAATGGTTGAACATATATGACTATCTATAACAGCTGATCAACAAGCTGAATATTACCAGCGAGATGCTGTGAGACAGAAGCAGCTATTTATATAATTGTTACGTAAATACCTTCTACTAGTGAAAACAGTCTTGACACAGCAATGTAAATCACAGAGATACCATTAACATGAAGCACATTTAATGAAATTTGGAGCAAAATTTCAAACCTCTTTCCTATTTTCCAAACCTATGCGCTTCAAACATGGGTGCAGGGGCTAATTTTCATTATCTGGGCCCTAGGCTATTTTAGATTGTGGGCCCCTCTTGAAGTTTTGCAAAGACTGTTGTCGTACAAATCAGCACTACACGTGCTCGCTACATTCACTGAAAAAGTTGTTCCAATTCATGAACATACTATTTCATTCTGAATTCCCTCGATATCAGGAACCACAGCCGTGTCAACCTCCATCCATGCTTCCAAAGTGGGGGCGACACTGCCACAGGGGACCTATAATTCAGAGCTTAAACGTCTCAAACAAAATTTCAACACCCCAAACTTAAATATGAAACATTAGAAATCGGTGAAGTTTTTGTCAGTCCGTATCCTTTTCATTCCTATAATTTATAGACGGAGCAGTGGCTGACGCTGTTACTTCGAATACCATCGCCTGATCAGTGCCGGCGCTATATTTAGGCAAACTAGGCGGCTGCCGCTAGGCAAGAGGTGGCGCCAAGAAAGTGCCAAGAAATATAGAACTCTGTGGTTCTGAAAGTGACGAACGTCCAAGTGAACGTGAATGAAAATGATGAAAGTGAATGGAATACACGTTCATGCAGTTTTTCATGTTTGCTACATAGGCTCAATACTTTTGGTATTAATTTTAAACGGGTGGGCGCTTGAATGGGTCTTGCCTAGGGAAGGATTGCCAAGTCTAAAAAGACCTTCCAAGCTGAAAATATTGTAAAATAACGCTTGAATCCGCTTGAATAAGACCAATTGCATAGGCCGCTAGACCAATTATCCGTTAGAAATCTAACGGATGTAGGCCGCCAGACCAGTTATTAAGCAGCTAGACAGAATTAAAATCCGCTAGATCTAGCGGAAAATCCACCAAAGTGCCAACCCTGGTCTAGGGTGCTTACAAGTCTATCAACCACTGAATCATATTTCGGCCATCCAGTGTAGTTAGTTAAGGAACGCTGTCGAAGCGCCAGAATTATTGGCGTTAATAGAATATTTGACCAATTAATTTTTTATTTGAAAAGACGTTTGGTGGTACAGAACTTGAAGATGGCGTGAAGTAGGAGATTCATCCCAAAGCTTTTCGTCTGACACTCTTCAGGGGATATCGTC
>JGI24021J15306_10001941_pt1 | contig 21370 bp, 14 predicted proteins | sample Ectturendosymbi1_FD_15306 | JGI IMG/M metagenome (IMG submission 15306)
TTATTGTGAAAGAGTTGAATACAGTTTGACTTGTCTAAGTTTTGCTTCATTTAATGCGCCTTATACTCCGGTGCACCTTATATATGAAAAAAAACAGCTAGCATTCAATTTTTGATACTGCGCCTTGTAACCCGGTGCGCACTATGGTCTGAAACAATACGGTATGTTGTTTCTATATGTATTGTGGTTTGTAAAACAGCGTTTTGTTTTTAACTGACTGATTTTTGTGCGAAGTTTTATGGTCAGTTTGTCAGTACCAAGCGCATTTTTAAATTAAGACTTGAAAATATACCTGGTTCATACTAAGCTCTGTCGTAATTTTGCTGCATGGCACTCTTTAGTCACGAATAACAGGATTTACAGAAATTAGTGCTCGATTGTTGCCAGCTCAAAATTGTGCTCGGTGATTGACTTCGTTAATATCCTGTAAAAGAAATCTATTGCATGTAAGAAAAACATTAAATGAAAGTAAGTTTGCTATCTTCCGGTTCTAAGCTTATGTTAGATAATGTAAAAACTATGTAATCCGCTAAACACAATTTGCTTGTATTATCTCAAACCAATAACCACCTGCATTGCAGGTCAGATGGCAATACAGGAGTTCAGCTTGGTTTGTGCCAGACTGTCCTCCGCGCAATTCAGGCTCTTGCTCACGATGCTAAAGCTCTGGACAGGACAACGTGGGAGACAATCTTAATGTTCATGCTGAAAGTCTGCGACAATATGCTTTCGCCCCCGTGCCAACCAAGTATGCAAATTTGCTCACATGCTTGCTAAAACAATTTGATCACATCCTTTGAACGTTGATGGATAAGCTCTGTAGGGTTTTTTTAGGCGATTATTGAAAAGAAAACCCCAGCATTATTAATAAGGATAAGTAACACCAGTGGACCAAAGTAGACCGTTGGCAGGTCGCCAATTTCTGCTTTGCGCTGAGTTTTTGCTGTGTTTTATGCAACTCAAGCCGAAGCAAACAGTTTGAAGACTGTATTTAATTGAAATGTTGTTATAGTATGGATATCCTGCTGATCTAGGTTTGTTTGAGTTTGAATGGTGGTTTTCTCTTCAATAAATGTTTTTTTTTCACCACAGATAGCCTATCAGAACAACTCTGTGATCAGCTGATGCAGACGCTGGCGGACATATGGCTTCTGGCTTGCTCCTGTTGCTTTCCTACACCGTCGCTTTGGAAGTCGGCACGCGAACTTCTGTGCAACTGGAGACATCACGTGCCTGTAGTCGATTGCTGGGCTAGAACTACAGCTGCACTGACCTCGAGGCAAGCAAAACAAGATGCGTTTTTGAGTAACAGCATCGGCAAAGCTATATCAGAATCTGATCTATTCAACTGATTGCTCTGTATGCTGTGCTCACTTGATAATGATCAATCTTTCTTATGAAGGACTGTTTTACGTCACTTTTGGCCATGCTTCCGAATTCCTCTGAAAGCAGAGCACTATCGCAGGTAGTGACGCGCATTTTGCGTTTTTCTTTTTGAAGCGACTGGTTAGTCTCGCTTCCTCATATGTTATTGCGAAGCAAATGTATGTGCTCCATTTCAATCTTCTGTCTCGGCGTTATGCGACCTCTTGCAACAGTGATCAAGACTGCGCAGTGCGAACTCTTTGTAAGATTCATGTCCTTTTTTCTGTCTTTTCTCATCTGATTTTTTCTTGTAGATTGCTGAATTTTCTGTACGGTCCAGACTTTCCACCGTTTAAGGTGCCGGAAGAGGATATGAAGTTCATTCCTAAGTCGATGACAAACGAAACGGTTGCCCAAACCTGGTTCCGACTCTTGCATATTATCGGGTACTTGGTCACTGAAGTTGTTTTGCGCACTTGCTTTTGTTTTGATCAAAGTGATCTTGAAAAAGTTGCGACGCTTGTTTTGCTGACGTCGAAATCTCTATTCACCACCTCGCCTCACCATTTGCTTATCCAGAACCGTCGCCAGAAAGTCTTTGATAATGAGGCTTAACGTTTGTGCAGGGGGCTTGACTTCTGAAAATTTGACGAAAACTCCACAGATTTAAGTGTTTCGTATTTCAATTCAGGGGACCTTGGAACTTAGTTTGGGGGTCTTCTTTGGGGGCCTAAGACCCCCCCCCGGTTATCTTTGTTGCGAATGGTTTCAATGGCAATTATGTGAATGTGCAGGCGGCTTGTACCGCATGACGTCTTCTATTTGTTTTCTTGCAAACTTGTATTTTGTTCCTTGCGTCTTCGTGCAATATTTGTTTCTCAACTTGCCTTACGGTTTTCTGTGCAAATCTGGCGCAAGCAACTGATACACGAAAATTGTACGAACGGCACGTCAGCAAGTAACCGATTTCATTTTCTTCGCAGTGACCCCGTTGAACTTTGCAATTCCAATTTCATCACCAAAGCTCCGAAGTTCGTGGAACACATGATGAGCACCGAAAACGTCAACGATGTGTCCCAACACCCGAGCCTTCGAATGCTTCCTTACATCTTTCTTAAAGCTATGAAGGGCGTGTCAGTATTGGTGGACGCCTTCCTGGGTATTGGATGAGTTGGCACGAGAACTGGAATAAGACTGCAAACGATATTTTTCGTGTTTCCTTTATTGCTGGTCAGAAAAGTGTATTTTTGGCGGAACTAAGCTTTTCTGCCCCTACCCACTGTTTTTTTAATAATACTGTGGTTCTGTTTTGCCAACCTGGTTATAAGCCGTCCATACACTTACTGGTCTTACTCACCAGTACAAAATAAACTAGATTTAAAACAAATTTAAAACCAAAATGAAACAGATTGGTAAAAAAATTATAATCGACAGCATCCACTTGCAGCGTTTCACCTAAAAACGCTTGCACAGAAAAATGTAACTAACTTTTCACATGAAAAATACTTGCGCGCATAAAAAGAAAAAAATACAGCTTTTCACATAAAGGATAAGACGTGCAAAAAAGTCTTGCTGCACACTGCCGTGTGACATTTTTCGGTAGCGCGTTAAAACTAGTTCTGTCGCGCTGCAGTCAGCCTGTGAACTGCCACGATGAGTGATGCTGATCTAGTTAGCATATGATCTCACTCNAGTTTCGGTTCCGGTACATTGCGCAATCCATATTCGATGAACGTAAGAGCACGCGCTGGCATCAATGCTTACCACCTCCGAAAAACTTACAATTCTTTCCTGACAGTTTTCGTTCGGCGCGCTGTTGTGATTTTGCTGAGCGACGGAGCTCATGCGCGTTGTTTGAACAGGACTGAGCAACCAAGGAAAATACGAGGTCACCTATCCCCGTCTCTTGCTGCAAATATCCACCCCCATCACGCCGACCACCGCGCGGAAGTCTGGAAAGAATAAGAAGGTTTGCAGATATTTTGCCCTCAACGCGGTCGTTCTGTAGCAAGGGGTGTCCAAAGTGCGGCCCGCGGGCCCATTTCACATGACCCGCGGCTATGGTTTCAGGTTGTGTCGTATGCGGCCCGCTAAACTAAACCATAAATTACGCTTTTGTGTCGGAGCGACAGCAGTTTCTCGATACCTACGACGGTTCCCGTTGTGTTTTAATAAGCCGAGAACGAACACGAGCACGAAAGTCACCGCAAAATAATGTTTCTTATTCCAACCCGAAACAAAATGCCCGAAGTTTTCTGGCCCAGTGGTCCTCAAACGGGTGCCAACTGACTCACTAAGGCAGGAATTTTTAATTCCTGGGAGGAACTTTGCTCCAGGGAGGAAAAGCTGCGGTTGAACAAAACTTAAGTTTTTATTATTTTTTTATTCAACACAAAAAACTGCACAGCGAGGTTGGTTTAGATGGGAATCTCTGCAGTGTACAAGGTGCTTTAACTTGAGTGACTGACGTTATAAATAGCCTCTTTGGTTCACAATCGTCTATTGTTTCTTCACAGTAGGTAGTGTGAAATTTTTGCAATTACATTTTTGTTGGTGAGAAATTGACAGCGTTTGGGTTCGTAAGGGGGGAATATAACAAAAACTTTAAGAACCACTGTTCTAGCCTAAAAGAAATTCCGAAGGGAATGCTGCCCTCGCGTGCCTTCACACGATCAAATTCGGCCCCCTTTGAAAATAGATGGAACACCCCTGATCTACAGTGTTCCTTTTTGACGTGCGTGCATGTGAGTGTGTGTGCGCACACATCTGTTGCTGGCAAAGATTTTCTTGTCTTGCTGTTGAACGCGAATTTTTGTAGGAGTCGCTGATGGAAGGTACAGTCTGGAGCCGTCGATCTACTGTTCGCTGTGGTTATGAGTTGGTTTTATGTTGCGGGTCAACCAAGCATGGTGCTGATTTTGCAAAAAGAAGTTATCTTCCAAAGCGAGTTTCGGCCGGTCTGGTTGCCACCTGCAAAGCAAAATGGTTTAAATATTTTTGGCCTTGAACGAAAGAGGACCCGGTGGCAATGCACCGAATCACAGAGAGAAATTCGTGGAATTGGCAGCAAGGTTTCGTTTTCGTGGCGGTAAAAACGCCGTACCAGCGACCTCAAAAACTTGCTCAAGCGGTTTGAGTTAAACTGTCTTGCTTTCCAGACGCGATGGAATAAGTGTCATCTGTTCAGGTCTCCAGAGCGGTGCAGTGTTTCACTTTTTGAGCTGCTGTTGATACGTAGTGCAGCAAGAATGATCTGAGTGTTATTTTCGGATTAGCTTTCGTTTTAGACTGCTTCATGTAACGCGTTTTTGAAATTCTGCCTGAAAAGGTGGAGCTACTTTTTGATCCGGCAAAGAAACAATAAGATGCTCATGCCTTATTGCCCAAGGCTGCGCTGCAAACCTCAAGGCAGAAAGCGATTTTACCGATATATCGTGGCCTTCTTGTAAGGCTTTTCATTAGCAATCACTTTCAGTCAGATTGCGATCACCTTTCATGTCGCACATTCCCCCCAGCTCAGCTTGAAACTGTAGATTTGCTTCGTGCGACAGCGACAAGTTCTGGAATCGTGAAGCTTCGTGCTCTTAAATGTGGCGATTTACTTCGCAGTTTTTCTCTCAACAAAACAATCGCATTTTTAAACAACGAGATGGCGAAACAAATGCTTTCGTACATTTTGTTTGTCGCATTTTCGTTTTCCTCCCCCAAGTCTATATTCTCAATGTCGTCTTTTTCGTCACAAAGGGCGCCAGCAGCTCTTCGTTGTCGCAGCAGAAGCCCCCTGCCTCCCCCGGGATCAACGCCACGACAAGTCCGAGCCCGTCCGTGTCGTCCGTCACCCCACCGTCCGCGTCACATCCGGCCGCCCCCCACCCATCGCTGGATATGCGGCCTCGTCCGGCCAAAGACCGGCCTCAGTGCAATAGCATTCTCCACCTGTTCGGCGAGTGGCTGTTCGGCGCGTCCCTGGCCGGCTGCAAGTTCGAACCCCCTTACGCGAAGGACAGAGGTGGGTCGTGATCTCATGCTGTTCTTAACCAACGCGCGGGTTGATGTGTGTATATGGGTGCGTTGCTGAGGACGTTGAAACTAATCTCAGTCTATAGGTTGCGATTGTCGTATTCGAGAAATTGCGATTGGAAACATTTTTCGAAACGAAGTTGTTGAGTCATATAAAAGTTGTTGAGTCATATAAACAATTCTGTGGTTGTGAAATACTCGAAAAAGTAATTGCGATTTGGAACATTTGCAGCGACGAGCATTCATCCGAACAAAAAAACAAATTGCTGACATTGAGGTTTTGGAATTTGATGAGCAAATTATGGTTTAGCGTTGTGAAATCTATAAAACACTTCCAGGCTTATGAACTGCCCTGTTTGCTCGCCAGGCGAAACGAAAGTTCAGGGGTGATTTAAAGCACAAGTGGCGATAAAATTAGGAGTCAACACTGCAAGAAAGTTCTGCAGTCGCTTGTGTTTGACTTCTGATTTTAAATCGGAACTGATCTAAAAAACTTTTACTTCGTCAACACCTTCAAGCACGGCTCAAGTTAAACGCATTTCTGTCCCCCTCCCGCTGCTTCCCGATGCCAGAAAGTTATCCCCCGTAAGTGTGTGCGCGTGGCGCACGGCAAGACTTGTTTCAGTGGAGGAGGAAGATGCTTTAAGAGTTTGTCACCGCCCCGATTTCTTACGCCATCCTTTGTCGTGCAAAGTGCATTTCTATTGTCGAATTTTGGTGGAAAAAAGTAAGATTTCACCTGAAACTCAAGTGAAGAGCCAAAAATGGTGGTCATCGTTGTTTTACGAAACGGTTTAACAACGTGTTCACGCTTAATCAGGACTCTGGCTGCTTTTTTTTCCTGAGCCTTGAAAATTCACAAAAACTGCCCAGATTCGTTTGATTGTCACAATTATTCGTTCGCTCGTGAGGTATCCGACCTCCCACTCCCCCCCGACCCGTCTCGTTCGCCTACGCCTGGGCGAGCATCGGTGCTTTGCGCTGCGGGCGTTTGCTGACCGTTTTTTGTTTCGCTGAGACATTTCGGTCATTTGTCCCATCATACAGTAGCATTAAAACTCGCCGTGACGGTATTCACTAGTCTGTATATTCGGACGGAATGACCAAATTGACAAAAAAATTTTCGGTCTTTTCAAAAAAATTTCGGTCTCTGACCGAAAAAAACTGATTTGCTGAACAATACTATCGGCTGCACTTTTCTTATTCTTATTTGCTGACAGGATCCGAAGCAAGATCGCGAACTACCAGTCTTGCGTTCGGATCGTCGGCTTCCAGTTACCTGGGCAGCTCAACTGAACTGGACGGACCTGAACTTCTGGAATCTTCGGACGCTGGCAGAGCGGAAGCTTGCGCCACTTTGTGCCGCATGATGTCGTGCAAAAAGTCCGGTGAACACATTTTGCCAGTTTATTTGTCCAGGTTCGTCATTTTCGGGTCGTGAGTGTTTGTTAAATTAACGAGAGACGTAATTTTTGCGGCATGTGCATGTTGTTCGATTTACCGAGTTTGATTTAAATCAGTTTCTATTTTTAAAAAAGAGGTTTACCAATACCAGCAGAAAAATACTCCGCTGTTTACCATCATAGTGGCTGATTGTTTGCTGAAGAAAGAATTCTTTCAAAACATACTGGCTTTATTTGGTTTCAGGTTTTATTTAGTTCTGAGCCAAGGCCTTCTCGGCGACAGCAAGCAGGTCATGGCGAGCATACTCCTGAACTCAGTTGACCTTCTCAGGATCGATCTTCCCGGGATCACGTGTCTCGTTCCCGCCCTACTCACCGCCCTCGAGTCGATCCTCCCTGACCGGTAATACCAGGCCCGTAGCCAGGTTTTAAGCTTGCGGGGGGCAAAATACATTTTTATTGGGCGAAAGATTTTTGTTGTTATCAAATGTTTGAAACATTTTTCTGGGCACAAGGAAAATTTGGGGGACGCTGCCCCCCTGTGGCTCCGGGCCTGGGCAATGCCCCGCTTGTGTGACGCGTGTGTCAAATGTTGGATTCTCGTTGCGATATAATAATTGGTGGATTTATATATGTAATAATTATAATTTGGTGGATTTACACATACAATAATTGGTGGATTTAAGTCCCGCTTTCAGCTTTGAACAGGATGATGCATTTGTTGCAAAGTGTACGTATCATATCTTCTGTTTGTAGCGAGATATGAGAAACGGAAAACTGTTTTATTCTTGATTTTACTTTCTAACCGGATAGATGTCAGTCTCTGTAGAATGAAATTTCAATATACTTTTTTAACTGTTGCAACTAAACGTTGCCGCCTCGCGCAAAGAAAAAAAAAGCTGAACAAGGTCTCAGCATGTTATGCTCGAATTGCGACCTGCGTTGTTCCGATCTTGAGCAGGAGCCTCGATTGAAATCACGTGACCCGTTTTACTTTTCAACGAAAAACGCAATCGCCGTCGCACCATGATGACGTATTTGCCGCGCGCACAAAAGTCGTGTGTCGTCACCCATTGTTTTCGTGACAGAGAACTGGAACAATACCGACCTTACCAGAACGTCACCGATCTACGACGAGCCGCCACTCACTTGCTTATATCAATGCTGCCGCTTGCCTTGCATTACGCCACGTTGGAAGTCGAGGTTTGTATTAAGTTGTTTCAGCCGCTGCGCTCTTGTTGTGCTAATGACATTCTAACTCAACGCATTGTCTTCTTTTCTCGCTTGTTTTTTTTTCTCCATCTCTTTTCCTCAAATGCCCCTCATCTTTTCCTTCTAGACCGGTGGTTCCTAACGTGGGATGTACGTCCCACAAAGGGCAATTTTTAAGGGGTGCATTGAGGCCGACTGACGAGGTCTGGTTCCAAAGTATGTTCAAACAAAGGCATTTATCCTTTAAGCTTTTTAGCTGATGCGGAGCTCACTTTTTAGATCATAAAATTATTTCCAAAGTTTTTCTTGTTCTTGTTTTCTGCTTCATTATCAAAAATGTAATGTATTTTATGCCTTACCTTTTTTCAAAAACTTCCAAAATCAGGATTTATGAGCTAAATTTTTTCGAATTCCGACAATTTCAATATTTTGGTATGATTTTAAAATTAATCTGATTAATGATGATGCTTTTGTCTCGGTTGTGACGGCCGACGCACGCTCCATGGTTAATCTTTTCTGTTTGTTTATGAAACCGCACCTGCTAGCGTTGTTGTAAGATAACTGTCTTGACTTGCTTCGTTGTGCTTTCTTGCGCAAGTTGTCTGCATGCGTGAGAAATATAACAGCATTTTGTCAACACCTACTGAGGCCGATAAAATCGGCCGTTTTGGCCGATACCGATATATCGGTAAAACCCAAATATCGGCCCGATATAGCGGCCAGGCCGATATATCGGTCTATCTCTAATCTTCGTGAAAACGAACGTACGGCTTCATTGACATTTGCCGCCTTGATAATGGCGGAAATTTCGCTACTAATCATAAAAAAACAAAACCACTCGTGGATCGCGCCTGTTGGCGAAACTCGAGTTTTAACCCAATCCTCACTCCTCACTGACCGGGTCTTGTTTCAGGACATCCAGGAACTCTGGTCGGGACCGAACGTGAACGTCAGTTGCGCGACCCGCGTCACATTCCTTTCGCTGAGAGAGCGACTACTCCAGCTCCTGATCGGGGCTTTCCAGGGCGAGTCCGACCCCGTCAACACGCAGATGATACTCGGTGCGTAAACGTTGAGTGACGTCAGGCATGCGCGTCGGAAGGATTTTTCCAGAGGGTGGCCAAAATTTGAGTTTTTCAGGGCGGGGGACCAACAGTGGTGAGATTTCACTTCACCAACTCCGAAACTAAGAGAAAAACATATTTCTACTAAAAGGCTGATTGGAAAATATCAAATTTCAAATTCCAGGGAGGTCAAGACCCCCCTGCCCCCCTTCCGACGCCCATGACGTCGGGACACAAACCTGACGTGTTCATGAACGAAGCGGCTTCTCCTCGCGTTTAGCGATGCATTTACTCGAATAGCGTTGCATTCGCCTGATTGGTACGTTCTGTGCCGGGTCCAGGTAGGGGGTAACGTCGAGCAGTTGACCTCTGACCCACACCACCGTCGTACCCATTAAAACAGCGCTGTTTTTAATTAAATAAGTTCCCCCTTTTTGTGACTTCTCACCCATTGTCTCGCAGCACACTGGCGCCCTCCTCACAATCGAGCCCCCAAATGCTAAGTATGGATCCGCTGCCGGGTACGTCGCGTGGGGCCAGTGCGTGACAATGATTGGCGGGCGCTGAAAAGCATGTCTTCGCCTCGGCGCTACTTCGCGGAATCGCGCGACCCGTGCGATCAGCGTTGACGACTGTGCGGTTGCCACTGAAGCAACTGCCTCTCAGTGGGCGAGTGCTTCCTGAATCGCGCTGTTGAAACAATAGACCGCGTTCGCTGACGAGGCGCAGGTGGTGAGAGAGCTGTTTGTCCCTCGCGTGGAACACCGCCTTGAGGGCTTGTTTTTAGGTTAAACACGGTTTAGAATCAATAATAAAGATCCAAGCCTGTCAAAATAGTGTAATAGTTAAGACTATTGCACGTGGCCGCTTCTGCTTCCATATTATTAATCCATTCATTCCAATCAGATGCGGAAGCTTTTTGAAGCTTGTTTCAAACGCCACTAAAAGTTCATCGGTATGAGTAATTTGCTTCGGACGTTGTACTGCACCTACTATTCTTAACGAAAAATTTTATTTTTTTTTATTCGCAAAGAAAAAACTCATTTTTCTCCACGAGTCGTTAAAAGGTGATTTCCTTCGAAGACTGTCGTAGGGCTAGTTGTGACGGGTTCACGTGAAATCAAGATCAAGACACAACAGCCCGACGAACAGATACAGTGCGAAAAACAGGTCGAACAATATAAATCTCCGTTGAACTGCAGTAATGTCTTCTTGCAACGACCCCAATGCAATCACCTGTGCCGTGCGTTTGCCTTAAAGATGATAAAAAGAACCGCCTTGATACTTGACCGCGTAAAACATCTGCTTGTTTTATGACCCAAATTAGTTCAAGCTATCTTGTTTTATCCCTGGAAATTTTATCCTCTCGACAGGCGCTCTATTGGTTGCCGTGCGTGACGCTGCATTATACGAATCAGCCAATTGTGACGGGAGGAACACGGCCGAGGCTGATGGCGTCACTAAGCAACAATCTGAAAATGAAAGAGTTCCCGTCGGTGAGTTGCTTTTTCGCGCTCGGTTCAAACTCGACAGCTTTTGTAGTGCTTGTTTGCTGACATGCACATAAATATGTAATCGTGCTTACTGCCTGAAGAAATCCACTTCGTTTAAAAAAAAAACAACTTGAAAAACTGTCTTCTCTTTGAAGGGAACTTCCATTGCATGCGCCATCGCAAAGCCTTTTCCTATCCATTCTTCCGCAAAACTTCACCTTGTTCACCTATCCCGTGTCTTGACGCCATCGCCAGCGTTTCACGCAGCCAAGCTCAAGCAGCCAAGCGTTGCTGAGCTCTCTTTAGTGATGCTTTCTACAGCCTCAATGAATGCTTTCTTAATTCTTCTTTTGTCTTGCTGGAGGCGCGCGCGCGCTTATCATTAGCTGAGATGAGGGCGGTCCTCGCTGGGTGGACATTCTGGCCGGAGACTGGCCGGGCACAAAGCGCTGTTGGCGGCCAACCTGGACCGCGCCCCGGAAGTGCGAAACACACTATAATTGTTATTGCGAACAATATAGCCACAAATACCGAATACATTCTTTCATTTCAACGTTTCAGCTTAGTCGTAAGCCATCATCAGAGATGATTTTGATATTTGTCGCTGTATTGTTCGCAATGAGAATCTACAGCAACTCCGTGCATTGCTTACCAAACAATAATTGGTACCTAAAAGGCGAATATCGCTTGTTACAAAATCGATCATCAGGTCATGTTTATAAATAACAGTTATTGTCTATTCGTTAGCGCTAACGATTTTCAGCAGGAAGGTCTTTGTTCTGTCACAAGTGCTTCCAGAAGTCAAGCAAAGCTGGCAATTAACAGGCTAAGGCCCGAACCTCAATGAAAATGCTTAAAAGCATCGCAAAGGCGCCAATTACCCGTCAACTTGCTTTTCCATTCCAGACACGGCTAACGGCCTGTTCAAGCAGATAATAAATCTGATACCACAGAAGCTGGAGTCGTGGAAGTCCGACCTCCCGATCTCGCTCGCCGCGCTGGAACTGCTGAGCGGTCTGGCGCAGGTACATTGTGACGTCATTAGCGAGACTGCTTGTAATTTTTTTGTGATCTTTTGTTAGAAACGCGGCGCGCAAACCCTTTCGCAGGCGTTTCTGATCTTTTTCTTGGCCAAGTAGGGTTTGTAAAAAATGAAAATAAAATGATGGTTCGAGCTCAAGTGTCGTTTGGCCTGTGTTGCAAACTTTGCAGTGCGTTTCTGCACCCCCACCCCTGCGGCATTCGTCGTACATCTGCTTGTAAGCGGCATAGCTTGTTGCAGAAAAGCGAAACACAGGCGTTGCCCAGTCGCCATATGCCCCGATAGCTTTTGTTGTTGAGATCATCCCCAGCCCTCAAAGAGGGTCTCCGCTTTTTTGGATTTCGTCCTTTCAGAACGTTCAGCACGCGCGCCGTTTATTTGTTTACACGCGTTTGCTCACGGTCCAGGCTCCTGTTGACCCGAACGAACGAGAAGTGTGCAAAGGGGCGGTTTACGAGCTCTGCCGCTACATCGTGCGCCAGTGCGAGCGACCTCCTCCCCAGCACAGACGCGAGCTTCATTCGATGATAGTCAGCGCTTTCCAGACGCTGTCCGAGTGGTTGCTACGGCACCCCTACCTCATGGACGACCGAGTAAGAAGAATGTTGCTCTGTTTGTGTCGTGTTTAAGCACTGGTTGTAAACTTGTCACGACCAGTTGCTGTGCTGTGATTGGCCAGTTGATGCTGTTGATGCGTTTAACAGGAATGCCTGCACGAAGTGCTGGAAATAATAGAGCTCGGCATATCTGGCAGCAAGTCAAAACCGGTCTCGGCCGACGACAAACCGGTTATGAAAGCGGTGAAGGAGTTGAATCCCGTGTCGATGAGAGTCAGGGAGGCGGCCGAGGGCCTGCTCTTCTGGTGAGTTACGTTTTACCGAACCAGTGCGTGCAAAAGACTGCAGTTTTTTACTAGAGGTACCGTAGTGTTTAAATTTTCCCGATTTAATTCGACATCTGTCGCTTTCGATGAAACAGTCAGGTAGTCTCGACTGTGCAGTTAACACGAGACGACAAACCCAGAAACAACGAATGGCGTTCTGCTATAACACGCGTTTGCGCGCAGAATCCTTGGCGCGTTTGTTCGCCGTTATACTCACTTTTCCGAAAAGCAGTGTTGCAAGCAGCAATATCTCCAGATACCTGCGGCGCTCTGCAGCGCGTTGTTTCGCATTCTTAACCATTTTTTTTAAACCTGTGATTTGTGGTTCACCCCCCTCAAACGCTCGGTTTCCTTTTCCGCAAAAAAGTAGATCGTTTCTACCCAAAACATCAACTGGCCATTAATTTTAAACTATAACAAAAATTTAAGAAACCGTCGAGGGGATTCCGATGAGACAAGCTGTTTAACTTTTTTTTTCGGTGTCCCAATGCCTTAACTTTGATTTGCGTGAAATTGTTTAATGTTTGCGCCAATAAATTTAACCCAAACTTCGTTTCATGAGCGACCCTCACAGAATTAGTGAAAACAGACGGAGCTCCGTCTGTTCAATGCATACTGCCTTCGGACTGCCACTGTTTGCAATTGGAGATGTCTTCTAGACCGTAAGGTTCGACCTCAACCGCCATCATTCAATCGCGGGGTTTAAGTGTTGCAACCTGGGTCAAGTCTTGATTTTAATGTGTTCAGAGCAGCACTAACAGTGTGACGTGTTTCGGGCAAGTTGAGTTAATTTTCTTAGTGACGCAAACATTAAACGGTTCATGCAAATTAAAGTTAAAGCGCTGGGACATTCAGTGTTGATGGCCAGCAAGCAGGGCTTGCTATCGTACCCAGGCCCGGGAGGATGAAAATGCGCACGTTACGTTTTTCTGTAATCAAGCCCAAAATTACTATAGTGCAAGCCAGTTGCCAATATAACAATTAATCTATTTACAAAACTTAGCATGGTTGCTGTTTCATCTAAATTCTGATTGCTACAAAAACAAGATATACAAGTTTCAACAAGAGCCCCAGAAGCAAGGGGTCCGATGTCAAGCCAAATTTCTGACTTGCGAAAATTCTGACTTCACGCCATGTGCACATTCACAGAGTAATATTACCTACATACCAAATACGCTGAGAAAATTGATGATTAGGGATTAGCGTTTGGTGTTTAGGTAAGTGTTTCTGGTTAGGGTTTGGGTTACTAAGTCCAATATTTTTCAGTGCTTATAGTTATTCCCGTACTATAGCTTGTTGTGTGTACCTGACATCTAACCAAAAAGTTTGAATTCACGCAACACACATCAAAAAAGTAATCGCCAAACTTCATACGTTTACTTTGAGAAGCAAAATAACTGACAAATAAGTTCAGAAATTTCGCTTGACGCTGGCATCGGTCTTCGTACTCCCTGTGAAATCTATCTCCGAGACCCTGCCGGTAAGTGGTCGGCAGTGCACGCCATGTGACCCGCTTCCNGCCCAATATTAAACTGCCAACAGTGAAAGCTCCCGACAGCTTTCAAGCGACGCATCCGATTTACGCACGCAGGGTTTTCGAGCACCTCGGATCATTTCCTTCTCCCTGTTCGCCAAGTTCGACCTGCAGCCTGCTCGACGAACGCACGCTGCTCCACTACGCCGACAGCGGCAGTTTTCCGGAGTCGTTGGACAACTTGCCGATGTGGGAAGCGACAGAGTCCTTCCGTTACTTCGGTCTGCACAACGGTCTTCTGTTGGGCATTTCGGAGCAGAAACTGCAGCAAACCGATGTTGAGTCGCACTTGCGCGGTGAGCAGATGCTAATCGCTGACAGATACGTTTTCGCTGGTGCTGCATGCCTTGTTTAGTAAGTTTGCATTTTAGGCTGTGACAAAAATGGTTATAGTTTTCTGTCTACTTCTGCGCAATAGTTTTGCTAATTAGCGAAATGGAAATACAATCGTATATGCTCAACAAGAATCGATACGCGGTGGGCATCTTCAACTAGCCAGTTTCTCGCCGTTGTATCACGTTCATTGGTGTATGGCCCGATTTCCAGAAGCCAAATTATGCACAGTTTTTTGGCTTTTATGGCCGACTCCCTTGAAATCGCTTCAATGACAACGAAATTTTTGTCCTAATGATCATCATTGTTTTCTGTCGTGTTGTCGAGCAGCGCTTTCTCTTGAAAAAAATTACTGCACCTCCGATGTGTCCGTTTTTTCGTTGTTATTGGCAACAAAAAAAAAAAACAGATCACAAGCTTTTCAATAGGTCGGTTATTTCTCTGCAGAGCCTGTGCCCACTGTCAACATCGTGCTGAGATCACCCACTGGACGAAAAGTATGGACAATGCAGTTGCGACAATCACCGAGGTGATTTGCTGCGAGTGCCTGCAGACTGCTCTACTGTGCTGCGGGTTGACGTTTATACTTTCAGTTGCTCGGCAATCGCCGTGCATAGCGACAACTGCACAGCACGTTGAATGAATACACAATTGCGGAGTCGATTCGCTATAATTCAACGCGGTCGACTTGACTTGAGCTATTGCCGTGGTTACCGGACGGTAACATGGCACCACTCTCTTCCAACGTGTAACACGACAGAACCGAGTTCGTGCTTCTGCGCTCTTTCAAAGGCGAAATCGTGTGACTTGCTCGTGTGTTGACGGTTTCACGTGTGGCTTGTTGCGCAATGCCCAACTGTTAGTACGATGTGTGTTTGAACAGTTGCTCGGGTTTTCCGCTTGTGGACGGCTTTGTCAAAGATCGCGGGGGCTCCTGTTCCCCGCACGTGACTTAAAGCAGGGGTGGGGGTCTTATTCATTATCACGGGCCGCATAAATTGTGGATTATCGCTGGCGGGCCGCAAATAACAATTGAATTTATCCTGAAATTCTACCTTCATCTTACGACGAGGGATAGAGGCTTTTATGACACACTATCTCAAGGTACAGAGGCTACTGGCTTACCGTCTAAGTACCTGCTGATCATGAAGCTTTCGTTTTGACGCGATCTCTAAATTGGGTGACGAAAATTCATATGCGGACCATGTCAAACGTTCACGTGGGCCGCAGGTCCCACACCCTAGACTTAAAACCTTATTTCGGGCAATCGGACATTTACCATTGTGATTCAGATTTTTACCACTGTGATTGCGATTTTGCAACCAGGAGTGACTCGTTGCCGCCTAGCTCCTACCTTTATCGGCCCGAAAGACCTCCCCCAGCCGAGCAAGCCGAAGCTTACCAGCGACCCAAGTATCGAACCTTCCCGGAAGAAGTCGATCGAATTCCGCTGGTCAAGGCCGACTGCAGCATTCCACTCCTCACCGATGTCCCCGACCCTGAGGTATTCCAGCCTTTCGTCTCGCTGCGGCGCTGATTCTTACGGGCTGATTAAAACGGACAGCTCGTCAGGAGCCACTGGTTAAAACAGGCCTGTGGAACCGGAACCCAAAGCTGTTTTGCTTGATTGGAGCCCGAACCTTGAGTTCCGGATCCACAGCCCTGGGAAAAAGAAAGCCGGCTTGTAAATTTCGCACATTCATCAACCGTTGCTATGCTGTTCACCAACCGTTGCCATGCTGCTGTTTGGTTTGAAACGTTGGGCGAGCTCGGCCACCACAAGCGTTCCCCGTTTCCTTTCAATGGATGCATTTTTAAAGTCAGCGTCTCTGACTTGGTCAGCACTGTAAGGACAGGATGAAGCTTCAGAAACTAAACTTGACCGAAACGACCAGTTGAAAAAAAGTTTGTTTTCATCGCCGTGAGGCCGAAAACCGCGTCGTTTCGTTCATACTACTTATATTTCGTAAGTGCTTAATCACACCCTGCCATCGCCTTACGCATACGAAATGTTGTCCGATCGCAACGACACCTTTTTTCACAAAGTTGTTTAAAGTTACTTTTTAACGACAATATGGTTGAAGATCCGTTAGCACTGTTGGCATTCTTTACCAACCACGACTGCTGCTTTTACCGCCCACTTGCAGTACATTGTGACGACAGCGCTCACGCTGTGACGATTCGCTCTCTTGTTTCAGCAAGCTCAGCAGATCGAAGCGCTCCGACAACTGATCGAAATACAGAAAAAGTACGACATACAAATCTCCAGGTATTGCCGTTTGCGCCAAGCCTTTGTTTTGATAATGACGTCAATTTGTGCATTATCGTGATTGCTGGTCAACCGCACTTATCACGCGGTCTCGTACGGCGTACAAAGTCTGCCAGCCAGTCTCGTGAACAGCGTTAGCAGGTCCTAAAATAACTCGTGTTGTGACGGACGCTGTTTTTTACTCCTAGCTATGCTGCTTTTTCATGCTTTTTTTACATTAGATCAGGGGGACGCGAAACTACGGCCCCGGGCCAAATGCGGCCCGCGAAGCCACTTTGTCAATAATGAAAAAATAGTATGTTTCCGAAAAATTCGTTGGTGTGGTAGAAAATAACATATCCCGAAACAGTCACATTACGTATGATGTCCGGACTCCCAAGGACTGCGGAGAAATAGGCGATGTCGAACCTTGATGTGCTCAGTGTCATCAATGTTCTTTATCAGTTGCCGATCTGTAGTCGAAGTTGAGCGCCATCCTTTGTTTAACAAACAACCAGAACTTAATTTACTGGTTTGATTTTAAATCTCGCGCGTGCTTAAGCGCGGCAGACGACCCTTCTTGTGCAATGTTTTAGGTAGTTTTGATCGTCCAGTTAAACTTGCTTCGGCGCATTCAGCAAATTTGAGTTTTTTGCAGAAACGTGGGCATTGTGAGACTTTGCTTTGCCATTTACGTTCAATCTAAGTCAGCTTTCCCAATTTGGATAAACCGAGAGCATTCAGGTCCGTATCAAAACAGGTGTGAAAGACCTTGAGGTTGAATATGCACTGCGTTGGGATACACTCAAATTGTCGATCGAATTATGAAAGCTTTGGATAAAATATTGCAACATTTTTCCTTTACTGTCAAAGACCATTTAGGGTTTAGAACCCGGGTTCTTAAACTGGGAGTAGCAAAAGATTCGCATGGGGCGCGCGAGTATGGCAGCGACAGATTTCTTTTTCTTACTTTCGTTGGAGTCCCATTATAATTTTGAACGCTTGTCGTTTTTCGTTGCCTTCGGGGACGCAACCGTCAGATATTCTACGGCAGGAAATGCTCAGCGGAAGCGGAGTCGATGCCAGAATGCTCGCCTCCCCCACCCTCCCAGGACTTCCAATCCGCGAGGCTCTTCCTTTCACACATGAACCTTCTCACACTCGACTCAGTTAAAGCTCAACCTCAGTCGCGACAAGGACCGGACGTGAGTGCCGGAACATATGTGTGTTCACAGCATGTAGGCTTGAAAGCATTTACTGCTGAAGCGTAGTGCTGGTTACTGGGACCCGCGGCCATGTTTCGTCTTGCCCCCTCCAGCAGCGATCTCGTGTCATACCAATCTAGGCCCGATCGCGTGCTTATCCAATGAAATGTTTGTGGGTTTTATTTAATTCTATTTTATACTTCATGCGCTTCGCAGAGCTGATTATACCTACCTCGAAGGCGAGATATATACTCTGTTAATGTGTTTGATTTTAGCTTTTAAAGGATTCCTTTCGATAGACAGTTGTGGAACAATTTATATATTTTCACGTAAATCAGTTGGCCTTAGTTACCTCACTCAGAATCTTTCGTTGTCAAAGGCTTGGGCGTTGACCAGGTACTTTTTCGCCGAAAACAAAGGCAAGTTTCAAACCTGACTCATGCGCCTTGGAAACGGTATCTTAATCTTCAGCCGTGACTTCGCGGTTTCTAGGACGTTGCTGATATCTTTTATGTTTCAGTTGATGATGTTAAACAGCACCGATTCCTCGTTCAGCGCCGATCTTGAAAGCTTGGATTCGATTCCCACTCGCAACCACGACACCGTTTTCATCTTCTACGTCAAATCCGGACAAACCGATATGAAGGAGGTACGGCCAAAGTACAGTACTTTTTCATGAGCGAGTGTTTCTACTTGCTGCTGCAACATTCCGTGCGCGGCTATTATCTTGTAATATTTTCGGTTAGGCTATACAGCTGGGCGACTGATACAACCCGTCATCGTAAACACGTGTTTAAAGTAGGAAATTGAGTTTGTAGCTACTTCGAACCTTTTTTCTTTGCGAGGCGACACATTCCAATCCACCCGCAACAGGTCAGTAAATTCCTGACATTGCTATCTACACAAGTGAACCCGACGCGGTGGTCTCGTGGTTAGGACGTCTCGCTGAGAGTAGGTCGGTGGTTCGTTTCCCGACCCAGTCGTCCATCAGAAAAAAATAACGGCTAGCTTTCAGCGTATAGGAATGCTGTCTAAAGAGACGCCCAAAACTCGAAAAAATCAATGACGACAAAAGATGCAGTATGTTCGTTTCGGCTGTCTTGCGTTTCCATCGGAAAAGTAAACTGACCGAAGCCTTCACAGCAAACAAGTATTGAGTTGCGTCCTGTTGGATCTTTGTGTCTTGTACGCTTATCGCACGCATATCACTCATTACCTGCCGAAGCCGTACTCGGATAGGAGCGGCAGCCACACAGCGCGTTTGGACATGCAACCTGTGGCTTGTTTATGACGCAGGTTCTGGCTAATGTTACGCGTGAATCGGGTCAAGTGCAGGCGTCATTCTTCGAGTTCCTTCTTTCTCTTGGCTGGCCAGTCGATACGCGCACTCACCCCGGTTGGTGCGCCAACCAGCGGCTTTCGTGGAAGCTCAAAGGTTCCGCCAACGGGCGATCAGGTGTGATTTATTTCGAAGGCGTGATGCAGTTCCGCGCTGAGCAGAGCATCTGTAGTGAATATCTGCGAGCGGTAGCTTTTCAACCGTCACTTGCAGTTTATCCGTGAGCAAAAAAACGCTTGAAATCAAGTTACCTGTATTTCATTTTTTTCACTTTAACTTCGTTAAACGTCTGTTTTAATCATTTGCCCATTTCCACCCTTGGGCAACATTTGATGCCATTTGCAAAATGCTGGCGCCTCCGTCATTCGGACGACGGTAACGTTATATTCATCCTCTTAAAGTTCAAACCCCTCCACGCAAGCTTGGCTTCTCAAGGCCGCGCTAACCAGCCTCCTATTCCAACAGAGTCCATCGATCTGAACGGAAAACCACCATCTGTCTTCAACGGCGACCCGTATATTTTGTACTACGCGGACGCCCTCACCGAGGTCGCCTTCGTCGTGCCCGGTCTCAAAGGACCTGTCCCTGAACAGCAACCGCCCGTGCTACTACTGTCGGAGAGCGCGAAAGAAAGGCCTGACCTGTCTCTGGATTTGCAGGCTGCTCAGAACTTCAGTTCGGTGAGCCAGGTCAGTTGCTGTGGCGCAGAGCGACCAAGCGCAGACGCAGAAAGTTGTGTGTTGGTTCTTGTGTTGGACAACGTTTCATGGCGGTTTTCGGCGTCGTTGCGTTCGACGTACTGTCCTAAGTCAAGCCTTACCCAGTGTTTTTCAACCTTTCATGGTTCGTGGCCCCCTTTCATAGACACTCAACACCCATGCCCCTCCTGCTCCGCCAATGAAAAACGTACATTTGTCTTTAAGCAGAGGTCTGCTCGTGGCTCCCAAAAAGACCCCCAGGGCTCCGGTTAAGCACCCTGTCCTAACCTGCTGGATAGACGTAATGACGTTTTGAGAAGTTCGCAGGTTGCCTCAGCTGGACTTATTTTTCGGTCATAGACGATTTTATTAAATGACCGAAAAAAAGGAAGTAAATTCGGTCATAATGTCTGAAAAGGTAGGTTGCTAGCATGGGCGTCCGCAGGGGGGACAAAACGGGCATTTGCCCCCCCCTGGAAATTGGGACTAAAAAGGAAAATTTTTCTGGAAAACGTGAAATCAGCAGTTCAGTTGTGATTACTTGGGTTAATTCTTGCAATGACAGTTGATTTGCCGATATGACACTCACACTGCACAAGAGTCAGGTTCACTGTGTTGGCAACATGCAGTTATGAGCTTGCCGTTCACTAAATCCGCTTCTTCGCCTGCAGTGACAGGTTGCGAAACTCGCGAGCGAATTGTTCTACTATTGGCCTTTGTTGCGTAACAATAACATGGTAACAAATCTGCGAAGATGCACTTCAAGTCACGGTAGTATGCGTTTTGCCGCGTGTAACTATTGAACGCTGGTATCTTGGCAGGTAATGTAGCGAGACAGTGACTGCTGACAGCGGTAAGCCACGTAGGTAGGCGAATTGCGGGTCGCCGACATATTTTGTGTGGCTCTTCTGGAGTAGACGAATAGCAATATCTTAGATTCATAGAGAGTTGTTGCCTCATATTTAACGTTTGTTTCATTTATCAATTTACACAAGTTCGTGAAGTCAGTTACCAGCAGTGTCCCTGTAAGAACATTTTACATCGAGCATATGCTTGCTTCAGTGCGCATGCAATTCCACAAACATGTAGACACACAAGCAGTGAAACGTATCTAAAGGGCTATGCGATGTAGACACGATATCAAATTTGAATGTTGCAAGTGCGCAAGAATGAGATTTCACTGCGCAAATGCTCTGGTGATTCTGCGCCGTTGCCCAACTTAGAGGGAACGCTGGTCATCAGGTAGTCTACGCGATTTGATTACAACGACAGTGAACCTAAATCGCAAGTTAGTCTATTTAAGTTCCCAGAAGAAATTAAAATTTCTTAANGACGCACACATATCGTCGAAAGCATTCTTTCATTTTCCCAATGTCAGAATGAGAACGAATGTCTTTTGCGAAGAGGCATTTGCAGACGACAAAGTGGAAGAATACTAAAATAAATTTAAGACCACTGGAGAAGTTCCGAGCCAGATTTGACCATTTCCAAGAGTCAAAACCATGTTTTGCATTCCTTGCAAATCCATTCA